>ERZ842401.1047-NODE-1047-length-40487-cov-8.621983_pt1 | contig 40487 bp, 36 predicted proteins | sample MGYA00521270_ERZ842401 | MGnify/ENA primary metagenome ERZ842401 (study PRJEB31892, sample SAMEA3878208) | bioreactor metagenome | biome: Moose rumen | place: Sweden | collected 2011-10 | study: EMG produced TPA metagenomics assembly of the PRJEB12797 data set...
AGAGCACGCTTGCTAACGCAACCGCGCAAGGCGTTTCTTTTCTTTTTTTCAAAAATGAAAAGAAATGCCGTATTAGGTAAAATCAAAATCGAATCTAATGACATTACCAAATAAAATTTTCAAATTGGTTTTAACTGAAGAAGGTATTTTTGAATGAAAAAATTTTTAGCGGCTTTTTGTTTGGCAGGTTTAATTTTTGGAAATGTTTCAATCGCCAACGCCGAAGATCAAGGCAGCGACGTTAAAAGAAATTGGGAAATTCAGCTTGAATATCTGCGCGGCAATTTGAGCAGTGAAAGAAATATTGACAACTATAACGTTCACGTTTTGCAGAAAATGCACCAACACCGCGCACTTTCATTTTATCGCGGCTTTACTTTTACCCGCGCCACAGGTGATACAAATCCCAAAGGCCTGGGTATTCATTACGACGGGCAGGGCGTAGGAATTGGAGCGGCGGGAATGTTGCGTTGGGATAGGCACGTTTCCGGCAAACTCTACGCAAATTGGGATTTTGCCGGTAGTCTGATGTTTTACAATAAGGCTCATCCTTACGACGGACGCGCCTACGGTTTTTTATGGCGTACCGGCCCCAGTTTTACTTGGAAATATCGCGGCGAAGATTCTTTTACCATCGGTTGTTATATCAGCCACTTTTCAAACGGCTTGAGAAAACACAATCCCGGTTATAATACTTGGGGCGTTTGTTTCGGCTTAAATCACAAATTCTAAATTGTTCAAAAAGTAACGAACTCAATAAATTTTAGAGTTTGTTGCTTTTTTGATTTTACAGGAGATTGAATTATGGCTGATACTATTGAACAAAATAAAGTTGTTTCTCTGTTTCAGTTTATCAGCGAATTGAACAAGCTGAAACAAAAGGCGATTTTAAATTACAAAGATTATCCGTATTTTTGGGAAATTTCCAAAATTCCCAACGATCCTGATAATATTAAAATTTATTATCGTGACAGAGTGGACGAAGAAATTTTTGACGCGGCGACAGATAGCGGCGATGTACTTTTATCTGTACATAAGCCGGAATTTCAGAAATGCCCCGAGCCGGATTTAATTTTTAAAGATTGGCTTAATTTTGGCTGGGATAATTTCCATAATGCGGCTTCGGTAAAAGATTCAGTTCAATTTGACAAGGCTTTAATTTCATATTTAGAAAATTTTACTGATTCTAAAGAACGTACTGCAAAATATGAAATTTGGCTTAAGCGTCGTGAAATTTGGGCTGAAAGGCAAAAAATTATTGAGGCAACGCGCAAACTTTTTGATAAAATGTACAGCGTATATTTTGAATTGCAACGTGAATCTGAAACTGAAGAAATTATTGTTACAAACGGTATTCTTTGCGATAGAGATAATCCTGAAATTTATCATCCTGTATTAACTCACCGCGTGAAAATTGACTACGACGCCGACAAAAACACGATATTTATTTTGGATACTGCAGTGCCTTCAGAATTTTATTCAACCGCGCTGAATACTTTGGCAAATGTAAATAGTATCAATGATCTTTTTGAAGAGTTGCAGGAAAATGATTATCACCCGCTAGATCGTAACGCTACGCCAATTTTTTTGAAAAAGCTGGTACATCAACTAACTTCTGAAAGTATTTTTTCAGAGTCCGGTGTTCCTACAAATTGGAAAAATGATAATCGACTACTGCTTTATATTGAGCCTGTGTATATTGTTCGCAAGCGTCCCGACGGCACATTAAAAGCTATTGAGCAAATTATTAAAAATGTACAAGACACGGGCGAAATTCCCGCGCCTATCAGCGATCTTGTCAGCGGCGGTAAAATTGAAATTTCTGAAGATGTTGACGAAGAATCTATTGAGGAGCAGTTAGCCGCCATTGGTGGCGAAAGTGTAGATATTTTACTTTCAAAAGAGGCGAACAGAGAACAACTGGAAATTGCACGCAGGATTGAAAATTATAACGCTGTACTTGTGCAAGGTCCGCCCGGTACCGGCAAAACTCACACCATTGCAAATCTTATGGGGCATTTTTTGGCGCAAGGTAAAAGCGTACTTGTTACAAGCCATACTACAAAGGCGTTGAGCGTTTTAAAAGAAAAAGTTGCTACAAATTTGCAAAGTCTTTGTGTTTCAATGCTTGACGATTCAAATTTTGATATGGAGCGTTCGATTGACGGCATTACCGAATATATGTCAAATAATACTGCGCCTGCGTTGCAAAACGAAATGGCTAAAATTGCGGAGGAAAGAAAATATATAATTCAGAAATTGGCTGATGTTCGCCGCAAAATTTTTCAAATTATTCATCAAGAATGTAACTGCATTGTTTACAACGGAAAAGATATATTGCCTTCGCAAGCGGCTAAATTCGTTGCAGATAACGCCGAAAATCTTTCATACATTCCCGGCAAAGTCAGACTTCGCACGCCGTTACCTTTAACCTTTGCCCAATTAACAGATTTATACCGCAGCAATGAAAGTTTATCTGCTGAAGATGAAATGGAACTTGCAAATAATTTGCCGTCGCCTGAACAGATTCTGCGACCTGATGAATTTTCTTTAACGTGGAAAAATTTTTTAAACGCGCAAAATAAAATTAAAACTATTACAACTCAAAATAATTGGGAAATAGACACGGGAAAAAATTTTGTTCGTATCGAAGGCAAATTTAGTAAATTTTCTGCTGAACTTCCAAATTCTGAAAATGTTCAAGATTTAATGAATTATGTACAGACTTTTGAAAAAATTGAACAATGGATGAAAGTTGCCGCCGTCGCCGGTAAGAAAGGCGGTAAATCCCGTGAATTGTGGGAAATTTTGATTAACCAAATTCAAAAAGCGAATGATTATGCTGAAAAAATTATGGCTGAACAATTTGGCGTAGAAATTCAATTTTTGGATTCAGATATTGGCGTTCATAAATCTGTATTTGAAGAAATGCACGAAATTTTTTCAGATAGTGGAAAAATCAGTTGGTTTAAAAAATTTTTCAATAAAAAATATGATATTGCATTAGAAACCGTCACAATCGACGGCAAACAGGCAAATTCAGCCAAAGACTGCGAAATTATATTGCATTGCATTGAATTGAATGAAATTCGCAGTCAGTGCGCTAAATATTGGGATAATTTGTTATCTGTTAATGGCGTTCCGAAATTTTTTGAGTTGGATACAGAAAATCAAGAAAATATTGCAATTAAATGGATTCCGCAAATCCAGAAATATCTTAATTGGTATCAGGACGCCTATAAAACTTTGTTGGATAAACTTAACGCGGTAAATTTGCCTGCAGATATTATCTTTGAAAAAAATTCGCTGGATTCTGATATTGATGAAATTGAAAAAATTTTTTCTGCGATTGAAAATATTATCCCGTCAATCTGTAATATTTTTATGGCGGCGATTTACGCGGAAAATTATTCTGCAAAAATAAACGAAACAAAATCTATCCTAAGCAATGGCAAGCGTGTAAACAGTAAAACTTGCCGTGCAATTCTTTCAGCTATTGAGCAGGGCGATATTAACGCTTATTCAGAAACTTTTGCTGAATTAAAACGAATGTATGAAAAATATTCACTGCAAAAAAATCGCGCAGATTTATTAAAAACGCTTGAGCCGGTTGCTCCACAATGGGCGGCGGCAATTCGTAACCGCGTCGGTATTCACGGAAATTTTACCGTCCCCAATGATATTGAAGACGCTTGGAAGTGGAAACAATTTTGCGGAATGGTTGAAGAAATTACAGAAAAACCTTTCGCCGAATTGCAAGCAGATAGTTTACGCCTAAGCAAAGAATATCGAAAAATAACCGCGCTTTACGCTGAAAAATGCAGCTGGTATCATTTACTTAAACGAACTTCAACAGATAAAGATATGCAACAGGCTTTACAAGGCTGGAAACAGACAGTTAAAAAAATTGGCAAAGGTACGGGCAAACAAGCTCCAAAACATAAAGCAAGGGCGCGGGAATTGATGACTAAATGTCAAAAAGCCGTCCCCGCGTGGATTATGCCAATAAATCGTGCGTTGGAAAGTTTAAATCCAAAAGAAAATCGTTTCGACGTTGTAATTATTGACGAGGCTAGCCAATCAGATATTTCTTCACTTGCGATTTTATATATGGGCAAAAAGTTAATTATTGTCGGCGACGATAAACAAGTTAGCCCAATGGCGGTCGGTGTTGAATCTGACAAAATGAGCGCGTTGCAACAAATGTACATTAAAGATAAAATCCCTAACTTTCATTTGTACGATTCCCAAACTTCAATTTATGACATTGCGGCAACAACTTTTCAGCCGCTGATGTTACGGGAGCATTTTCGTTGCGTCCCTGAAATTATTGGGTTCAGTAATATGCTTTCTTACAATTACAAAATTAAGCCGTTGCGTGAGGCGGGCAGTAGCGCGTTACTTCCTGCGGTTATAAATTATCGTGTAGCTGACGGCAAACGCGAAGGCAAATTAAAAACTAATCCAAACGAGGCGCGGGCGATTGTTGCAATTATGAAAGCTTGTATGGAGCAGCCGGAATACGCTCAAAAAAGTTTCGGCGTTATTTCTCTGTTAGGCGACGAAGGCGGGCAAGTCAAACTTATTTCAAATCTTATTGAACAAGAAATTGCTCCAAAAGAAATAAAGCAAAGAAAAATTCTCTGCGGCAATTCTGCGAATTTTCAAGGCGATGAACGCGACGTTATTTTCTTGAGTATGGTAGACAGCGGCGAAGATGACGGACCAATACGAATGATGAATTTTGGAATAGAAGATGCGAACAGAAAACGTTATAATGTTGCTGTAAGCCGTGCAAGAGATCAAATTTGGGTTGTAAATTCATTGGACGCGGCAAACGATTTAAAACCCGGCGATATTCGCAAAATTTTAATTGATTATTCTATAAATCCACATTCAGCAGAAATTGAACATTCAAAAATTGAAGAACAGGCAGAATCGCCCTTTGAGGCGGAAGTAGCTAAAAATCTTGTTGACAGAGGCTATCACATTGTACAGCAATGGAAAGTTGGGGCTTATCGCTTAGATATGGTTGCTGTGTGTGGTAAAAATACGGTTGCCATTGAATGTGACGGCGAACGCTGGCACAACGGCGAAAGTAAAATTCGTGAAGATATGGAACGTCAAACAATTTTGGAACGTATCGGCTGGAGGTTTATTCGTATTCGTGGCAGTGAATATTATCGAAATAGCGAAAAAACTATGGCGCGTGTAATTTCGGAACTCTCTAAATTTGGAATTGAACCTGAAGAAAGCGACGTTACTATTTCTGAAGATAGAGAAACTGAACTTTTAAACCGCGTTAAAAATCGTGCCGCAATTATAATGAACGAAGATAATAATTTTCCGCCGGAAAATTTTGCTGAAACTGTTGAATTTGCATTAAATTCAAAAAGTATTTTTTCGGATAATAATTTTTCAACTCCAATAAAATCAACTGCTACAGAAAAATCTGATTCAAAAGAAATGACGAGAAATTTATATCCCGTAACGGTTATTCAAATTCCAAAAAGGCGGCGGTAAAGCTACCAAACATAAAGATGCTTGGTGGGCAAAATAAATTTTTGACAAGGAGCAAATTTTTATGACTGATGAAGATATTGTAATTGGGCGCAATTCCGTTACCGAAACTTTGAAGGCGGGGCGCAGTGTCAATAAAATTTTCGTAGCGAACGGCAGTAACAATCAAAAAATTATTGAGCTTGCGAAAAACGCGGGAATTGTGATTGAATTTGTGGAGCGTTCAAAACTTGATAAAATGTGCGGCGGCAAAAATCATCAAGGCGTTATCGCGCAGGTTGCCGCAATTCAATATTCGACGATTGAAGAAATTTTGGAAATTGCCGCGTCGAAGAATGAGCCGCCATTTATAATTTTACTGGACGAATTGGAAGACCCGCATAATTTCGGCGCAATTTTACGCACGGCGGACGCGGTGGGCGTTCACGGCGTCATAATTCAAAAGCGGCGCAGTGTTTCATTAAATTCAACCGTTGCGAAAACTTCAGCCGGTGCAATGGAATATGTGAAAGTCGCACAGGTTACCAACGTTGCACAAACTCTAAAAAAATTGCACGAATTGGATTTAAAAATTGTCGGCGGCGATATGGACGGCGAAAATTTTTTCAGCGCAGATTTAAGCGGCGGAATTGTTTTAATTGTCGGCAACGAAGGCAAAGGTATTCGCCGCCTGACTAAAGAAAATTGCGATTTACTTGTTAAAATTCCAATGGTCGGAAAAATAAATTCGCTTAACGCTTCAGTTGCGGGCGCGGTTTTAATGTACGAAGTTTTCAGACAGCGAAAACTTTTATAAATTGACAAGGGCGGCGGTAGAGTCTATAATTTTTTGGTATTCTATGACTTTACGCCGTTAATTTTTTGTAACGTGAAAATTTAATTGCTTAGTTTGGAGGTAATTGAATTGGGCAAAAAAAATCATGTTATGTTATTGGTAACAATATTTTGGATGTTGGCGGCTGTTATCAGCGGCAACATTTATCAACGCGCCGTCGATATGGCGTTGGCTGTTTCTTGCTTAGTAATGTATATTCCAAAACATTTTTCGGCAACTGCAACGCAAAAAATGTGGCTGAATCGTTTTAATATTTTTGCAATGGCAACGGCGGCGGTATTTTTAATTTTGGAAATTTATTATATGTTTTTCGCTTAATTTGAAGGTGGGCTGATTGAACAAACAACAAGAGGCACTGGCACTGTTGCTTATAAAAGGAAAATTTCTTATTATTATCGTCGTGATTTTATTCTTAACAGGAAATTATAGCAAGCTTATCGCATTTTTTTTATCAATTATCCTGATGATTTTAATGATGATTTTAATCAGGGCTTTTCCGAAAGTTTTTGAAGACGAAGTAGTTTGTACGATAGCTGGTTTGATTTTTGGAGGATTATTATACAAATTTATTAAATTTATTTTATTTTAATTGGGAGGTAAATTTTTTTGGAAAAATATAATCCACAGGAAATTGAAAGTAAATGGCAGAAAGTTTGGGACGCGCCAAACTATTACAAAACTGATATTGATAACACTAAGCCGAAATATTACGCGCTTGAAATGTTCCCGTATCCTTCAGGAAATTTGCACATGGGACACGTCAGAAATTATTCAATCGGCGACGTTGTTGCGCGTTATCGCACAATGGCGGGATTTAACGTACTTCATCCAATGGGCTTTGATGCCTTCGGTATGCCTGCAGAAAACGCGGCAATTTCTCACGGCGTCAAGCCCGGCGATTGGACTTTCAAAAATATTAAAAATATGATTCGTCAACAAAAACAAATGGGGCTTGCCTACGATTGGGATCGTGAAGTTGAAACTTGCCGCGCAGATTATTACCGTTGGACGCAATGGCTTTTTGAACTTTTTTACAAGCGCGGCTTGGCTTACAAAAAAGAGGCGTCTGTAAATTGGTGCGATACTTGCGGCACGGTTTTAGCGAATGAGCAAGTTATTGACGGCAAATGTTGGCGTTGCGATAACGAAGTACACAAAAAGAATTTGGCGCAGTGGTTTTTCAAAATTACAGACTACGCGGACGAACTTTTAAAAGACTTGGAAAAACTTAAAGGTTGGCCTGAACGTGTAAAAATTATGCAGGAAAATTGGATTGGACGCAGTGAAGGCGCGGAATTTTCGCTTGACGTTGTAGGATTCGACGAAAAAATTTCTGTCTACACTACCCGCCCTGATACTATTTTTGGTATAACTTTTATGGCGTTGGCGGTTGAGCATCCGCTGATTGAAAAATTTATCGCAGGACAGCCAAACGAAAACGAAATTAGAGAATTTATAAAAACTACGCGCAATATGAGCGATATGGAGCGCACGTCTTCAGAATCCGAAAAGCGCGGAATTTTCACGGGCGTTTATTGCGTTAATCCCGTCAACGGGCGCAAAGTTCCAATTTGGATAACTAATTACGTTTTGTTTGAATACGGCACGGGCGCAGTTATGGGCGTTCCAACTCACGACGAGCGCGACTGGATGTTTGCAACCAAATACAATCTTGAAAAAATTTTGGTTATCGACAATCCCAACAAGCCGCTGAAAATTTCTGAAATGGATAACGCCTACATTGAACCCGGCGTAATGATAAACTCCGGCGAATTTGACGGAATGGAAAACGAAAAGGCGAAGGGCGCAATTATTGATTGGCTTGAAAATAAAAAAATCGGTACGCGCAAAGTTAATTACAAACTGCGCGATTGGTTAATTTCTCGTCAAAGATATTGGGGCGCACCAATTCCCGTTATTTACTGCGATAAATGCGGCGAAGTTTTAGTACCTGAAGAAGATTTGCCTGTTTTACTTCCTGACGACGTGGAATTTAAACAGGGCGCACTTAGTCCGCTTTCAACCAGTAAAAAATTTAACGATGTCAAATGTCCAAAATGCGGCGGACACGCGCACCGTGAGACTGATACGATGGATACTTTCATTTGTTCGAGTTGGTACTATTTGAGGTACGCCGACCCGCACAACGATAAAAAACCTTTTGACAGCGACAAAGTAAATTATTGGAATCCCGTTGATCAGTACATTGGCGGAATTGAGCATGCAGTTTTGCATTTGCTTTACTCCAGATTTTTTACAAAAGTTTTGCGCGACGCCGGAATGTTGAATTACGACGAGCCATTTACAAATTTGCTTACTCAAGGAATGGTTATCAAAGACGGCGCGAAAATGTCAAAGTCTTTGGGAAATGTTGTATCGCCGGAAGAAATTATTGAGAAATACGGCGCAGATACTGCCCGCCTGTTTATTTTATTCGCCGCGCCTGTCGAACGTGATTTAGACTGGAGCGATCAAGGCGTTGAAGGGTCTTACAGATTTTTGAACAGAGTTTGGCGTATTTTGGGAATTTTTGAAAACGCAATTAAAAAAGGCGCGGAAAATTACGACGTTGCCACTTTGACTGACGAAGAAAAAAATTTGCGCCGCGTCCTTCACAAAACTATCAAAAAAGTTACCGAAGATATTCACGACCGCTTTGCATTCAACACGGCGATTAGTGCGTTAATGGAATTGGTAAACTCCGCGCACAATTTCCAAGACAAAGAAATTAACGCTAACCTTGCTAGAGAATTTGCGAAAAGTCTTTTGATATTGCTTGCGCCGTTCGTGCCGCACATTTCAGCCGAATTGTGGAGTAAATTTTTTGAAGGCGACGTACATAAACAAAGTTGGATAAAATTTGACGCCGCCGCCATTGCTGAAGACGAAGTTGAAATTGTTGTGCAGATTAACGGCAAAGTCCGCGAACATATCAAAGTTGCAAACAATCTTGATAAATCTGAACTTGAAAAACTTGCTCCAACTCTGCCGCGTATTCAAGAATTGATTGGCGATAAAAAAATTGTTAAAATTATTGCCGTTCCAAACAAATTGATTAACATTGTAATTAAATAATTTGATTAGTTATAAAAAAATTGTTAAAATTACCGCTATAAAATGTTAAAAAATATTTTCAAGAGAGGTGCTAAAAATGATAACTGAAACTGATTTATCGATACTTGCCGATATAATCGAAAAAATGCCCGGCGGCTTTTTTATCTACAGTAACGACGAAAAGCAAACGGTTCTGTATGTGAATGATGTTATGCTTGATATTTTCGGTTGCAAAGATTGGGCAGAATTTACAGCCTTAACCGGCAACACTTTTAAAGGGCTTGTACACCCTGAAGATTATGAAAAAGTCAACGCCTCGATTAACAAGCAAATTGCCACACACGCAAAAGAAATGGATTATGTTGAGTACAGAATCATTCGCAAAGACGGCTCTATTCGTTGGGTTGACGACTTCGGACGCTTGGCACACAGCCGCGCCTATGGCGATGTTTTTTATGTTTTCATTCATGATATTACTGATTTTCACGACGCACGCGAAGAAAATATGAAATTGAAAAAGTTAGTCAAAATGCAAGCAAACGCTGATTCAAAGCCCGTAAATAAGAATAAAAAAAGACGTAACCAATTAGCGAAAATCAAAAAGTAAAAAAATTTTCCCTAAAATGCGCGAGGGTGTGTGCTGATGGTAGCTGTAGAAACTGATTTGCCAATTTTGGAAAACATAACTGATAAAATGCCCGGCGGCTTTTTCATTTACCGCGCCGACGAAAAGGAAGAGCTTTTATACGTCAATGATGTAATGCTGGAAATTTTCGGCTGTGAAACTTTGGACGAATTTAAAAATTTAACCGGCAATACTTTTCAAGGAATTGTACACCCGGACGATTTAAACGCCGTGCAAGAATCTATCAAGGAACAAATTGCAACGCACGATAAAAAAATTGACTACGTGGAATACAGAATTATTCGCAAAGATGGCAGTATTCGCTGGGTTGATGATTTTGGGAGTTTCACTCATACCAAAAATTACGGCGATGTTTTTTACGTTTTCATTCGTGATATTACTGAAATGCACTTGGCGCGGGTGGAAAGTCAACGCCGCGAAAAAGTTATTGAAGGCTTGAGTATTGGTTTTAATTCGATTTATCTTTTGAATCTTGATACGGGTACAATGCGCCCCTACCGCCTGTCAACGGGAAATTTTAAGCGGCTTACTCAAGAATTGGGATTGACTGACAAAGAAAAAATCAGTTGGCGGGATATTTTGCCGCTGTACGCAGAAAGATACGTTTTGCCGGAAGATAAAGCAATTTACTTGAAAGAAATTGCCGTTGATAGAGTTCGTGAAAGGTTGCAGGTTGAATCTTCCTACACCGTAACTTATCGCCGCAAAAGTATTGACGAAAAAATTTTGTATACCGAAATGTTAATTGCGCGTGTCGAAGAAAAAAATTTTACCCGCCACGTTGTTATGGGTTATCGTGATGTTACCGAACATTTTAACAAAATGCGTCGGGAGCTTGCCGAAAAAATGAATATGGAAATGGAATTGGAACGCGAAAAACACGCTAATGAAGTTAAATCTTCCTTCCTGTTCAATATTTCGCACGATATTAGAACGCCTATGAACGCAATTATGGGATTTACCGAGCTTGCAAAAAATCATATTAAAGACCCCGTGAAATTGACTAACTATCTTAAAAAAGTTGACGAGGCGAATCATCATTTAATTTCGCTGATTGACGACCTTTTGGAAATGAGCCGAATTGATTATGGCAGAATTGAACTTAAATCTGAACCTTGCAACCTTCAGCAACAAATTAACACCGTGCTTGATATGTTCCGCCCGCAAATTGACGAAAAGCATCTTAGACTTGAAGAAGATTTAAATTTGCCGAATGGTGAAGTTTTTCTTGACGCAGTTAGATTTCGCCGCGTAATGGGAAATTTACTTAGCAACGCGGTAAAATTTACGCCCGCAAAAGGTACGATTAAAATTTCTGCCAAACGCAAGCAAATTTCTGATTCAGGTTATGCACGTTATCAATTTTCGGTTGCTGATACGGGCGTTGGTATGACTGACGATTTTATGAAAAAAATGTACGACGCCTTTGAACGCGAAAATAATTCCACGAAAACCGGCTATATCGGTACGGGCTTGGGTCTTTCAATCACGAAAAAACTTTTGGACGTTATGGGCGGTTCAATTTCCGTGAAAAGCAAAAAGGGCGAAGGCTCCACTTTCACAGTCGATTTGCCTTTGAAACTCGTTGAACATACCCCGCAAAATGAAACTGTTGAAGAGTCCAAAATTCCCAAACATTCCGGCGAATATCGAATTTTGCTTGTTGAAGATATTGAAGTTAATCGACTGCTTGCCGAAACAATTTTGACAGAATCCGGCTTTTTGGTTGAATCTGTTCCCGACGGCTCGGACGCGGTGGAAATTATTAAAAGCCGCCCTGTTTGGTACTACGATTTAGTTTTGATGGATATTCAAATGCCGGTTATGAATGGCTATGAGGCTACGCGCTCCATTCGTGCGCTGAATCGTGAAGACACAAATATTTTGCCAATTATCGCACTTAGTGCAAACGCCCGCGAAGAGGATAAAAAAATGAGCCTTGAAAGTGGAATGAATTTTCACGTTGCAAAGCCTTTCGATATTGCGCACTTGATGGCGACGATTGACGAATATATTTCTAATTCAAAGACTTAAAATGGTGATTTTATGACAAATTTTTTTGAATATCTGCAGAATCTGCTGAAACAAGACAGCAGATTTTTTTCTGTTGACGGGCAATTTTTACGAAATGCAACCGCCGAAGCCGCTATGAAGTACGACGAAAATTTATTACAAATTCTGCTTGACGACGCCAAAACTGCCAAAAAATTTTTTGCTGAAGTTAATGGCAGGCAAATTTTTAAAATGCAGCAATTTGTTTGGATGGTTAATAACCGCGAATTTTTGCCCGGCAGTTACACGCGCTTTAAAAATAAAATTGGGCTTGTCGATGAGCGCGGCGATTTTATTTCAGAAAGTGGCAACGTCGAAATGGTTTTTCCCTACAAAGATTGCGTACTTGAGGGCGGGCAAACTAAGGACGACCAAAAACGCAGTGAAATTTTTTATAATGAATTGCTGGCAAGTGATGACGTTGACAGACTTTTTGAGCCAAAAGTTTTAACCTGCGCGAAAAAATTTTCAGCTGACGGCGTCGAAACTGTTACAAATTTCTCTGATACTGACAATTTGATAATCAAGGGAAATAATTTGCTTGCCGTTGCCTCACTGTTGCCGCGTTTTCAAAATAAAATCAAGTGCATTTATATCGACGTGCCGTATAATACCGGCAATGATTCTTTCGGCTACAATGACCGCTTTAATCATTCAAGTTGGCTGACGTTTATGAAAAATCGCCTCGATTTGGCGAAAAAACTTTTGCGTAATGACGGCTCTATTTGGATTTCCATTGACGACGACGAACAAGCCTATTTGAAAATTTTGTGCGATGAGCTTTTTGGACGTGAAAATTTTTTGGCAACGGTAATTTGGGAACGTGCTTACGCGCCTGTTAATTTGAAGAAAAATTTTTCAAGGAGTCACGATTATATAATTTGTTACGCAAAAAATATTTCGCAATTTCATTTAAACGGCTTGCCGCGCACTGCTGAAACTGACGTACAATATAAAAATCCTGACAACGACCCTCGCGGCTTATGGCGTCCAGATAATTTATCAGTTGGTCCCGCCGTTGAAAGTAATATTTATGAAATTATAACGCCGGGCGGGCGAAAAGTTTTGCCGCCAAAAGGTTACAGCTGGCGATATTCAAAAGAAAGATTTGCTGAAATGGTTGCAGATAACAGAATTTCTTTTGGTAATGGAAATATTGTACCGCGTATCAAAAGATTTTTATCAGAAGTGAAACAAAGTATAACGCCAATGACACTTTGGAGATATGACGAAGTAGGACACACTGACGAATCAAAGAAAGAAATTAAGGCGTTGAATTTGGCTGAAGTTTTTACTACGCCAAAACCTGAACGCTTGATAGAAAGAATTTTGACGCTTGCGACGGTTGAAGGCGATATAGTTTTAGATAATTTTTTAGGCAGCGGCACAACTGCGGCGGTTGCTCATAAGATGAAACGGCAATACATAGGCGTTGAGCAAATGGATTATATCGAAACTGTAACGGTTGAGCGGCTGAAAAAAGTTATAGCGGGCGAAGGCGGCGGAATTTCAAAGGCGGTAAATTGGAGCGGCGGCGGCAGTTTCATTTACTGCGAATTGGCGAAATTGAATCAAAACTTTGTAGAGGAAATACAAGCGGCAAAAACTTTTGAAACAATCTGGGAAATTTATCAGAAAATGGTTGAAAGCGGCTACATCAGCTACAAGGTAAATCCTGCAGATATTGACGCGGCGGTAGACGATTTTAAAGAGTTGACGCTTGAGAATCAGCAACGCTTTTTAATGGAGCTGCTGGATAAAAATTTATTGTACGTGAATTACTGCGATATTGACGATGAAGACTTTGCAATTAGTGATGCTGATAAAAAATTTTCGCGCAGTTTTTATAATGTTTAGACTTGCAAAAATTTTAGTTACGTGTTAATATTTCAACGTGAAATAGAAAATAAACGGTCTGCAAAAAAATCCAAATAAGTCACAGGCGCAAGAAAAATCCCCCAAGACCTCTGCTTAAGGCAACTTGGGGGTTGCGTCTACTTGAAACGCGATCTAATTACTGCCATTTCTTTAAGAGCTTTTTAATCCAACCTACTGCGAGTTCGGAAAGGATTTTAGCTCCTGTTAATTCGAGGACGGTCTCCAAAAAATCCAGCATTGTTATCACCTCCTAACCGTCACCAATCTAGAGGCGGTAACCAATGCTTATTTTATTGCAGCGAAAAATTTTTGTCAACGCGGCTTAAAGCTAGTCAAAAGACTTGCAAAAATTTTGGTTACGTGTTAATATTTCAGCGTTAGAAAAAAAAATAAAAAAAAATATAAACAGCACGGTTGAGAATAAAATCTAACATGGGTAACGCAAGGCGCAAGGAAAACCCCCAAGACCTCTAAACGTTCAAACGAGGCTTGGGGGTTGCGTCTACCTGTGGGACACGACTTTCAGGCTACCGCAATTTGTGCAGGAGCTTCTCTATAGCTTTGCTGACAAAATCAGAAAGCAATTTTGCTCCCGTCATTTCCAGCACGGTGAGAATAAAATCCCACATTAGGCAACACCTCCTCTCTGTTACCAGTTTGGAGGCGGTAACCAATGCTTATTTTATTTTAGCGAAAAATTTTTGTCAACGCGGCTTTTTCGCGCAATTTTCATGGAGATTTTGGTAATGTTTAAAAAAATATGGCGGAAATTTATACACGGCAAAAAATTTGATGAGCAATGGCGAACACTCGGCTTAAATGACGACGATTTAAAAGATTTGCAAAAAATTTTGTTGGAAAATCCGAAAATTGGTGCAGTGATTCGGGGGACGGGAAGACTTCGCAAAATGCGTTTTGGCGTTGAAAATCGCGGCAAGTCTCACAGCGTCCGCGTCTGCTACGTAGATTTTGAAATTCACGGGATAATTTTTCTGATTATGGTATTTGCCAAAAACGAAATGGAAAATTTATCAACTGAAGAAAAACATTCGATTAAAAATTTGATTGAGCGTCTTGAAAAATATTTTGAAGGAGCTGACAAAAAATGAGTAAAGCGTTTGAAATGATTTCTGATTCACTGAATGAAATTATTGACGACTTGGAAAAAACCGGCGGCAAAAATCTTAATCGTGAAATTTTGGAAACTGAAGAAAAGCAAAAAGTTGATGTCGAAAAGTTTTTCAGTTTAAATACAAATTTTCTGAAATTGACAACCGCGCCGAAATAAGCTATTATCTATCTGTTATTAAAATTTTGGAGGTTTGATATAATGCCTATGATGGATTTGACAAAATACGGAATTACCGGCACAACCGAAGTACTTTACAATCCTACTTACGAAGTACTTTTCAACGAAGAAACTAAACCCGGACTTGAAGGCTTCGACGTTGGACAAGAAACTGAACTTGGCGCAATTAACGTTATGACAGGCGAATTTACAGGACGTTCTCCTAAGGATAAATTCATTGTCTACGATGACACAACCAAAGAAGGCGCACCCGGCGAAATTTGGTGGACTTCAGACGAATACAAAAACGACAACAAAAAATGCTCCGTCGAAAGTTGGAAAGTTTTAAAGGAACTTGCCATTAAAGAACTTTCAAATAAAAAATTGTACGTTGTTGACGGTTTCTGCGGCACTCACAAAGATACTCGTATGAAAATTCGTTTTATCATGGAAGTTGCATGGCAGGCGCATTTTGTAACAAATATGTTCATTCGCCCCAAAACTCAAGAAGAATTTGATCAGGAGCCGGACTTTGTAATTTACAACGCCTCCAAAGCTAAAGTTGAAAATTGGAAAGAATTGGGCTTAAATTCTACAACTGCGGTTGTCTTCAACGTCACAAGCAAAGAGCAAGTTATTCTCAATACGTGGTACGGCGGCGAAATGAAAAAGGGTATGTTCTCAATGATGAACTACTTCCTGCCGCTCAAAGGTATTGCCGCTATGCACTGCTCCGCAAATACTGATATGAATGGCGAAAATACCGCTATTTTCTTCGGACTTTCCGGCACAGGCAAAACTACACTTTCAACTGATCCTAAACGCCTTTTGATTGGCGACGATGAACACGGCTGGGACGATGCAGGCGTTTTCAACTTTGAAGGCGGTTGCTACGCTAAAGTTATCAATCTTGACAAAGAATCTGAACCTGACATTTACAACGCAATCAGCCGCGACGCACTTTTGGAAAATGTTACTGTTGACAAAAACGGCAAAATTGACTTCGCAGATAAAAGCGTTACTGAAAATACCCGCGTAAGTTATCCAATTTACCACATTAAAAATATCGTTCGTCCTGACAGTCATGGACCTGCGGCGCAGTCTGTTATCTTCCTTAGCGCAGATGCGTTTGGCGTACTTCCGCCCGTTTCAATTTTGACACCTGAACAGACGAAATATTATTTCCTTAGCGGCTTTACTGCGAAATTGGCAGGTACTGAACGCGGAATTACTGAACCTACCCCAACTTTCAGCGCGTGTTTCGGTCAAGCGTTCCTTGAATTGCATCCTACAAAATACGCTGAAGAATTGGTAAAACGTATGGAAAAATCCGGCGCAAAAGCTTATCTCGTCAACACCGGCTGGAATGGCAGCGGCAAACGTATTTCAATTAAAGATACGCGCGGAATTATCGACGCAATTTTAGGCGGCGCAATTAAAAACGCTCCTACTAAACAGTTGCCTATTTTCAATTTTGAAATTCCTACCGAACTTGAAGGCGTTGCTACAAATATTCTTGATCCTCGTGATACATATGCTGATAAAGCTGAATGGGATAAAAAGGCTAAAGACCTTGCAGAACGTTTTATTAAGAATTTCCATAAATACGAATATAACGCGGCAGGTAAAGCACTTGTTCCTGCAGGTCCGCAACTCTAATTTAGAAATTTATTTTAGAAATAAAAAAGAACCGCTCGAATTTACGGGCGGTTTTTTTAGTTTCAATATAAAAATTATTGTCCACGCAAATATTTATTTTCCAACTTCGCTAAAGTGCCGTCGTCTCTAATTTCAGCCAAAACAAAATTTATATAGTTCAAAAATTCTTGGTCGCCTTTCTGCATCAAAACGCCACAAGAATGAGTTGTAAAAGGCTTGTTAATCAAGGGCGCGGCTAAATTTGGATTGGCTTTAATGTAAGTCAATGCCTCGACAGTTTCAGTTATCATTATGTCGGCATTGCCCGCCGCAATTTGATTCGGTATTTCTGCATTTTCGTTGAAAACAATCAGCGTTGCATTTTTCAAATTGGCGTGAGCAAATTTTTCATTGGTGCCGCCGGGATTTATCATAACTCTAACATTCGGCTTGTTAATATCTGCCAACGATTTAAATTTTTTGGCGTCCTTTTTCCTGCAAAGAATAGTTTTGCCGAAAATTCCAACGCCGTAACCGTCAGACATTGCCAAAACTTTTGCACGCGCGTAATTTCTTGAAATTCCGCAAAGTGCAATGTCAAATTTTCCCGCCAAAGTATCAGCCGTTAAAGTACTCCACGTGGTAGGAACATATTCAATTTGTACGCCCAAAGAATCAGCGATAATTTTTGAAAGTTCGGCGTCAATTCCTTCATATTCGCCATTGGAATTTAAATAGGACATTGGGCGATAATCGCCGGTTGTTCCAATTCTGATTGTGCCGCGTTCGGCAATTTCTTCAAGGTGTCCCGCCTCTGCACTGCCAAAAATTAACATCATCGCGCAGACTATAAAAATTTTTCTTAACAAAATAAAAACTCCTCGTATAACAGAAATATAGGTATTAAAAGATACTTAGCTTGCAATTTTTAAATTTTTTTCACCGATATTTGCAGGTTCAAAATTTTTCCACTGTTCATCTGTAATTTCAGGAATATCGCTTAAATCAATTTCTCTGTCGCCAAGTGCATCAAGTTCTGCAATTTCTTCCGCTGTCAAGGGCGGTATTTTTTCAGTAATAATTGAATTGTCCATAATATTAAAAATTTTTTTATTTCAGTCGATTATTTAATTTTTTGTCGAAACTAAAAATTTTTACATTTTCAATCCTGTTATACGCTATCAATATGCAATCTACAAAATCTAAATTTGTTTCTGAAAAAATTTTTACCGACTCAATCACAATATTTTTATGCTCGACTTCAATTTCATTTAAAATTTTTAAAATTGCTTCCGAAATTTCTTCGCGAGAAACTTTGTAAACAGATTTCAAAACATAAATTACTTCCGCTATAACTTCAGGAAGTGTAAACGCTCCCGCATTTATAATTTCTGCCGACTTTTTAGCCATTTCTTCAACGTCATTCAACAAATAACGCAAAATTACATTAGCATCAATTAAAATTTTCATATTTTTTTGCAACTTCACTTTCCCACGCCGATTTTTCCTGCGAAATTTTATTTTTATCCGCGTACTTCGACAAAATACCAAATGCTGATTTTTTTTCAGGCAAAATTTTTTCGTGTATGAACTGAATTATTTCAAAAATTTTTTCTTCAGGCAAAATTTCTGTAAGCTCAATTAATTCTTTCCTTAATGCTGTCATTTTTATCACCTCGACGCTATTATAACAAAAAAAATAGCCCGAAGGCTAAAAATTTTTTATTTATTCGTTGCTTGCCTGTAAGCTGAAATTTTTTCTTCGCTGTACTTCACTACATCCGCTATAACTATTTTTTGCACCGCTGTTATAAATTTTTCCATATATTCATAATCCGGCTCGCCGTCTTTTGTCGGTAATAAAATTTCAAAATCTTTGCTTTGCGAACTTCTTAATTTATTGCCGTATGAAAATTTTCCTGTCAAAGATTTTTCAATAGCGGCTGTAAAAAATAACATTGTCTCTAACGAATAATTTTTTTCGCTGTTCCAATAAACGCCTGTATCATCTCCTGCGCCAAAATTATATCTGCGATAAAATGTATTTCCAAAAATATCTACCGTAATTGAATTTTTTGGGAATGACGCAACAGGATTTGAAATATATCCTACAACGCCGCAATTTGTCACGCCAGACATTACAAAAGGAATATTTCCTGCAAGTTGGTCGTCTTTTTTCAATCGCCTGCCTTGATGAATTTCATTGAATAAATCTTTCAGCAAAAATTTTTCAAAACGCCGCGTACTGAAACTTTCCAGCGCAATTTCTTCTTCAGCTGTCAAAATTGTATTTTTCAAACCTGCCGCCAATAAATACGCCTCAAGCTCCGCTATTCGCTCCGCCTCAAGCTCCGCTATTCGCTCCGCCTCAAGCTCCGCTATAAATTCTTCCATAAATTTAAAATCTATTTCGCCGTCTTTTATCGGTAAAGGTATGGAAGATTCTTTGGCTAATTTCCAATGGCGCGAATAACCTAAATTTGGTATTTGTTTTTTCCAAGAACTGATTATAAATTGAAGGACACGAATATTATTTATTTTTGGAAGTAAAACTTTTACATTGTCAAGAACAGAAAAACTTTTTGTCGCAATGTTAAAATTTCTTGTATGGTCGCCAAAATTTATATAAATTGGATTTTTTTCATCGCAAATAAATTCAGGATTATTTATATAGCCGACAATTCCATTATTTGAACTTTCAGCAGAATATACAGGAAATTCCGCAGTTTCATCAATTTTTAATTTTGATAATTTTTTTCTTACAGTCAAACAAGTAAAAAATTTTTCATATTTAAATTCGCCCCACTCAACATTATTTAATTTTTCAGCGAGTGGGGCAAAGTTTTTCCCAAGCAGTTACCTGAAGAATTTTTTAAAATATTCGTGACTTCAAAGGCTAAAAAATCGCTGACAGTTTTTTTAAAATCATCAAGTTTTGGGCGCGTATCAATCGGCGCGGTTTGATTCCAATCTTTGCCGCTATTCGGGTCAATCGTGCCTTCGTAATAATCATTTTCAGTAAAAAATTTTAAATAAGTTTTGCCAAAATGCACAAGATTAACCAATTCATCGTATCTTTCGGCGGCGTGGTCGATATTTTGAAGATTTTGCCGAGATTTTTTTCTGTTCGTGCGTTTGTAGCCGTCATTTGAAAAATCTATAAATTTTACAATATTTTTTGAATTGTGCGGTTCACCGACGCGAAAAACATAAATATTCGTCTGAACGCTGGATTTTCCAATAAATAAATCAATCGGCATTTTAATGCTTGCAAGCAGGGTATTTTTTTCCAAAATTTTTTTATTAAAATCAATCGCCTTGCCGGTACCTGCCGAATTTTGAATAATTATCGCCGCGTAACCGCTTTGCATTTTTTCAAGCGCGGCTTCAACAAAAATCATTCCGTTACCTGCCGCAGAATACGGCGGATTTAAAACAAAAACATTTGCAGGAAAATTGCCGTCAAAATCTTTCAGAGAATCAAGATTTAAAATTTTTGAGCTGCCGTCGCCCATCAAAATCATATTCAAAACCGCCAACATATAAATACTTGGCAAAATTTCCAGTCCCAAAATTTGATTTGCACGAATTGAAATTATTTTTTTCTGCAATTCGTCGGGCGATTTAATTTTTTCGCGGGCGTCGATAATCATTTCATTCATCGCGGCTACCAAAAGTCCGGCTGAACCCGTTGCATAATCCCAAACGAAGGAATCTTTATTAGTTTTGCAAAGTTTTACCAAAAGTTTTGCAATGTACGGCGGAGTTATCACAACGTCATTTAATTTATCTTGCGTAAAGCCCAGCCAATTATACATTTCATTGAAAAGTTTTCCCGTAAAATCCGTAGTGAGACCGATTTTATAATAAATTCCCAAATCGTCCACAATTTTTGAAAAAACTCTTTTTAATTGCGTTTCGCCGTTGGTAACTTTGTTGATATTTGCAGAAGTAACGGTATTTTGGAGCGTGCGAACGATTAAATTTTTTTTATCTTCCGGCAAATTTCTTTCAGATAAAAATTCTTCAACTTTTTCAATTAAAATTTCGCCGTCGGTAAAATTTTTTTCATTTAAAGATTTTAAATCACTTTTTTCAAGCGGTGAAACTTTTCCGGGAACGCCGAGCGTTGCCATAATCGACGCAACAACCAAATAAATTCTGTCCTGTTCGCTTAAACCTTTTTCACTTTGATAAATGTCATTGTTCAATTTGATTAAACTTGCATCAATTTCCAATTCACGAATATTTTTCAGTTTTTCAAATTCTTGTTCGGTAAGCGCAAGTTTTTTAATTTTTTCAAGGAATTTTGGAAAATGTTCAGGCTTGAGAAATGAAAAATCAGTATATTTGCCGACTTCCTGCCCGATACCCAAATTTTTTGTCGAAACGTAATAAACCGCAATTTCATACTGCAAATTTCCAATTTTATCTTTGTAACCTGTCATACCTATTGCAATAATTTCTGTGTAATTTGTGTAATGAAGAATCGCGTTTGCATAATGAACCGCGCCATTCACGGCAAAACTTTTTATATTTTGGTAGTGCGGCTCATTATTTTTATTTCGATTTTCAACTTTGCCTTCGCCGTCAAGTTTTACCAATTTATTTTTGTAGCCTTTGTACTCAATCAAAATTGGATAATAGCAAGAATTATTTTCCAACAAAATTTTAGCGTCGGGATAATTTCCGCCGTTCCCGCCGCCTTTTGAAAAATATTCTTTAAGTGCGTTATCAATTTCGTGATTTAAACTTTCCTGCTCCAATTTATAATCCAAGCCGTAACTTTTCAGCCAACCGTTGCCAAGTTCGGCAATTTTGGGCTCAACAGACTGTTCACTTTTAGCCATTCGGTATTCATCCCTGTTAATTTTTTTATTTTAACAATTTTACAATCCAAAAAGCGCGTCAGCAAATTCTTTAGCATTGAACGGGCGTAAATCGTCAAGCCCTTCGCCGACGCCTACCCATTTTACGGGAATGTTTAACTCTTCCTTAATTCCAATAATCATACCGCCTTTAGCCGTGCCGTCCAACTTCGTCAAAACAATTCCGGTAATATCTGCGGACTTTGAAAAAAGTTCGGCTTGACGAAGTGCATTTTGCCCGGTCGTGGCGTCAAGTACCAATAAAACTTCGTGCGGTGCGCCGCTAATTCCTTTGCCGATAATTCGGTTGATTTTTTTCAGCTCCTCCATAAGATTAAATTTATTTTGCAAGCGTCCCGCCGTGTCAACTATTAAAACGTCGATATTTTTTGCAACTGCGGAGCGGGCGGCGTCCAGTGCAACCGATGAAGGATTGGAGCCTTCACTGTGCTTGATAATTTCTGCGCCGGTACGCTGCGCCCAAACTTCCAACTGATCAATAGCTCCTGCGCGAAATGTATCAGCGGCGGCTACCATAACTTTTTTGCCTTGCTCGGAATAGTACGCGCTCAATTTGCCAATCGTCGTAGTTTTGCCCGCGCCATTAACGCCAATCATTAAAATAACGTGCGGCGGCGTCAAATTTACCGCGTCGCCTTCTTCTTCAATCAGCAATTCTCTAATCTGGTTAGACAAAAATATTTTTACGTCCATTGGAGAATTTATTTCAGCCTTGCGAATACCTTTACGCAGATTTTCCATAAGTTTTTCGGTTGTTTTAGTGCCAACGTCTGACATTATTAAAGTTTCTTCCAGTTCCTCCAAAAGTTCCTCGTCAATTTTCGTGGAGCTGTTTAAAAGTTCGTCAATTTTATCTGCAAGTTTTTCGCGTGTTTTGGCTAAGCCTGCTTTTAATTTGTCAAAAAATCCCATTTGAAAAACTCCCTTCACAAAAAATTTCTGTGCCTATTTTATAACATTTCAGCCAATAAAAAAAGCCGCCGGATTTTTTCCAGCGACTACGCAAAATTTTTATCTGTAATAGCCTTTGCCGCCACAAAGTCCACATTCGCCGCTACCTCTGCAATTCCAACATTCTTCATCATCGTTATCATAATTTGAAATATATCCCCAGCCGTCACATTCTCTACATTGTCCGCTTCCGTGACATTCCCTACACGGGCGGTCACCTGTACGCGGCGAATAGTTAGATTCGTAGCGATCATTCCAGCGTTTTGCCTCTGCATTGTCTAAATTAAAAATTGTAACCACCGTGAACACTAACATTAAAAATAGTAAAAACTTTTTCATAAAAATCCCTCCCGCAAGTATTTTCGCCGCAAAAAGTTATAAACCTGCAAATCGTACACAAGGTTAAATTGTCGATAAAAATTGCGGCAGTTGTAAAGCCGTGCTATAATCGACGGGTAAAAAATTTTAAGGAGAGACCTTGATGAAAGAATTACTTTTGGGAAACAAAGCCATTGCACGCGGCTTGTATGAAGCGGGCGTTTGTTTTGTTTCAAGTTATCCCGGCACGCCGTCAACAGAAATTACAGAAGAGGCGGCGAAGTTTGACGAAATTTACTGCGAATGGGCACCGAACGAAAAAGTAGCAATGGAGTCAGCATTTGGCGCAAGCTTGGCAGGCAGACGCGCTTTTTGCGGACAAAAACACGTTGGCTTGAATGTTGCCGCAGATCCGCTTTTTACAATGTCTTATACAGGCGTCAACGCGGGACTTGTTATCGTGGTTGCTGATGATGCAGGTATGCACTCTTCGCAAAACGAACAGGACAGCCGCCACTACGCAATAGCCGCCAAAGTTCCAATGTTGGAGCCGTCAAATTCTGCGGAGGCGTTGGAATTTACAAAACTTGCTTACGAAATTTCCGAGCTTTTCGATACGCCCGTTATAATAAAAATGTGTACCCGCGTGGCACATTCTCAATCAGTGGTAGAAATTGGCGAGCGTCAAGTTCCAGAAAAATCCTACGAAAAAGATATTGCAAAATATGTAATGATGCCCGGCAACGCCAAAAAGCGTCATCCCGTAGTTGAGGCGCGTACAAAAAGATTGATTGAATACGCTGAAAAAACGCCTATCAACCGCGAAGAAATTTTTTCAGACGAAATTGGAATTATAACTTCTTCAACAAGTTATCAGTACGTCAAGGAAGTTTTCGGCGATACTGTCAGCGTTTTAAAATTGGGAATGATAAACCCGTTGCCGCCGCAAATGATTAAAAATTTCGCGTCGAAAGTTAAAAAATTGTACGTAGTTGAAGAACTTGACGACGTTATAGAAAGTTTTGTTAAAACGTTGGGAATTGCCGTTGAAGGTAAAAGCATTTTGCCGAACATTGACGAATTTTCACAGAATTTAATTGCAAAGGCGTTTGGCAAAAAAATTTCTGAAGGCGTAACGCTTGAAGATAATATTCCCGGACGTCCGCCGGTAATGTGTGCGGGCTGTCCTCATCGCGGCTTGTTCTATTCCCTCAAAAAAAGAAATTGTACAGTTTTGGGCGATATTGGCTGCTACACTTTGGGCGCAGTGCCGCCGCTTAGCACGATTGAATTAACTCTTTGTATGGGCGCAAGTATCGGCGCAACTCACGGCTTTAATAAAATGCTCGGCGAAAAATCCGAAGGTAAAACCGTTGCAGTTATCGGCGATTCAACTTTTATGCACTCGGGAATGACGGGGCTTGCGAACGTTGCTTACAATCAATCCAATTCGACTGTAATTATTTTGGACAATTCAATTACAGGTATGACGGGACATCAGCAGAATCCTACAACCGGCTACAATATCAAAGGCGACCCCGCCGGAAAAATTAACCTTGAGGCGTTGGTTAAAGCTATGGGAATTAACCGAGTTAGAATTGTTGATCCGTACAACTTAAAAGAATGTGACGCCGCTATTAAAGAAGAATTAGCCGCCGCTGAACCGTCTGTAATTATTTCGCGCAGACCTTGCGCCTTGCTGAAGTACGTTAAACATAATCCGCCGCTTTACGTTGATAAAGAAAAATGTATCGGCTGTAAATCTTGTATGAAAATCGGCTGTCCCGCAATTTCTATGAAAGACGGTAAAGCCGTTGTTGATTCTACGCAGTGCGTAGGTTGCGGCGTTTGCAGTCAACTTTGTCCCAAAAAAGCTTTTATGGCAACTGAAAAATAAATCGAGGCGTTTTAATTGGAAGAATTTTTACTTAGCAACGAAACTTTTTCCGAAGTTACCGAAAAAATTCACGGCGAATTGGTAAAAACTAAGGCAACGAAAAAAGAAGTTATGATGGCTGATTTGTTGCTGGAAGAAACTTTTATGCGAATAACCGAAAATGGCGGCGTTCCTCAAATAAAAGTTTTGATTCGTAAAAGGCTCGGTGCGCTAATTTTGCAACTTGAATATGGCGGCGATGAATATAATCCGCTCGTTGAATTGAACGAATACAGCGAAGACGACGAAGATTATTTTCGCACGGTAATTTTGAAGTCTTACCGCTCCAAAATGAGTTATTCGCACTATTCGCAGAAAAATATTGTTACAATCCATTTTCACGACGTAAGCAACAAGCAAATTTATTACACGCTTTTTGGAATGGTCGGCGGCTTAATTGTCGGCTTGATTTTGAGAAATTTGGACTTGCCGGACGTTACAAATTTTTTCGACGTGACACTTGCAAAAAGTTTTCGCACAATGTTTTTGAATGCGCTGAATATGATGATTGCGCCGGTAATTTTTTTCAGTGTCATTAGCGGCGTAACAAGCATTACAAACGCGGCGGAAGTTGGCAGAATCGGCGGCAAATTGGTTGGACTTTACACGATAACCACGCTTATTGCGTCGGCGATTAGTATTTGTCTCGGCTACGCAGTTTTTAGCGGCGAAGTTCCGCAAATTGGAACGGTTGAAAGTTCCGCCGCCGTCGAAAGTCAATCAATTTCAGTTGTTTCAATGATTGTCGGGCTTATTCCAAAAAATTTAATCAGCCCAATAGTCAACGGCGAAATGTTGCAAATAATTTTCGTCGCCGTAATTTTTGGAATTTGTATAAACGGACTCGGCGCAAAAGTAAAAATTCTTCAAGATATTATCGACGCAATGAATACATTCTGCTTGAATATGATTCGGCTGATTGTAAAATTCATTCCAATAGTAGCATTTTTGGCAATGGCGTCGCTGATGATAAATTTGGGAATGGACTCTGTATTTTTGCTCGGCGAATTGATTGTTGCAATTTTATTCGGCTGTCTGGTAATGGCGGGAATTTACGCGCTGATTTTAACTGCAGTGGGAAAAATTACGCCCGTGCCGTTTTTGAAAAAAATTTTGGGCTTTATCGCAATACCTTTATCAACAAGCAGCTCCAATGCAACAATGCCGTTTTCGCTGAAATTTTGTACTGAAAAAATGGGAATTGCGCCAAAGTTGCCGTCGTTTTCAATACCAATAGGCGCAACAGTGAACATGGACGGCGGCTGTATATATTTGTCGCTTGCAAGCATAATGTTGGCGCGAATGTACGGAATTGAATTGACGCAGGATATTTTATTTACAATTTTTCTAACGGTTGTAGCGTTGTCAATCGGTGCGCCCGGCGTACCCGGCGGCGCGTTTGTCTGTTTGGCGTCAATCGTCATGGCGTTGGGGTTGCCTGCTGATGCAACGGCGGTAATTTTGGGAATTGATCCAATTTGTTCAATGTTGCGAGCCGCTTTAAATGCAACCGGTGATATTGCAATGACGGTAACGCTTGCTTGCAATGAAAATCTAATTGAAAAAAATGTTTACCTGAAAAATTAATCGGAGGAAATTTTATGGAGACTAAAAATATAATAATCGTCGGAGTGGGCGGACAAGGTTCACTTTTGGCGAGTAAAATTTTGGGACACTTGCTTTTAAATCAAGGCTACGACGTGAAAGTTTCTGAAGTGCACGGAATGAGCCAACGCGGCGGCAGTGTTATAACTTATGTACGTTTTGGCGATAAAGTTTATTCGCCGGTTGTCGATAAGGGCGAAGCTGATTTTATAGTTTCGTTTGAAATTTTGGAAACTGCGCGATGGCTCGGTTGCTTGAAGGCGGGCGGGCAAATTGTCACGAATACCCAACAAATTGATCCAATGCCGGTAATTATCGGCGCGGCTACATATCCTGAAAATCTTGTCGAAAAAATGCGTGCCAAAGGTTTAAAAGTTGACGCTATGGATTGTTTATCGCTTGCAAGACAGGCGGGCAGTCAAAAAGCCGTGAATATCGTTTTGCTCGGCAGATTGTCACATTACTTTGATATTCCTGAAAGTGCGTGGCAAGAATCTTTAAAAGCGAACGTACCGCCGAAATTTTTGGAATTGAATCAAAAGGCGTTTGAGCTTGGCAAACATTTTTCTTAGGAAACAGGAAAGCAGGATACAGAAAACAGATTTTTGAAAACTCTGTATCCTGTCAACTGTTTCCTCTAAAAAGGCAGATTGAAAAATTTTTCAGTCTGTCTTTTTGTTTGAATAAAAATTTTTTCAGCTTGCCAATATCGCCGAAAAATTATATTATTAGAAAAAGTTTTCAAAGGCGGTGATTTTGTTGTTGAAGAAAAAATTAGCAGTGGCAGTTTTAGGCGCGTTAATGTTTAGCCCTGCAATTTTGCCGCCAAATAATTTTTTCCCCGCGTCGATAGTTTGCGCCGAAGTTAAAACGATTGAGGCGGACGGCTATTACATTATGGGCGACGGTACTGAAGAAAATCAAGGCGTTGCAAAGGAACGCGCCCGCGAAGACGCCAAACGCGCCGCCAGTGAACAGGCTTGTACTTTTATTGAAAGTATTTCTGAAATTAAAAATGGTAACCTTACACGTGATGAAATTCGTACTTTTTCGGCGACGGTTTTAGAAATTATCAACGCTCCTGTTAAAATCGAATCTAACGGAGATTCAATGGTTTTTCATTGTCATATTACAGCCAAAGTTGATACTAATAATGTTATGGAAAAACTTCAACAAGACCGCCAACAACTTGAAGAATTTTTAAGACAAACTAAAGAATTGTCTGACAAAATGGAAAAACTCAACGCAGAAATGCAAGCTTTACAAGAAAAATATAAAACCGCCTCTCAATTTGAACGCGATAAAATCAACGTCGAAGTTAAAAGAAATGAAAATGACTTTTCTGCTATACAGTGGAATGAAAAAGGTAGAAATTATGATGCTTTAGGCGAATATTACAAAGCTATTGAATGTTTTAACAAGTCGATTGAATTAAATCCTAAATATGATGTAGCTTGGAATAATTTAGGATGTACATATTTAATTGGATTAGGTAATGCAAAAAAAGCTCTGAAATGTTTCAATAAAGCTATTAAATTAAATCCTCATCAAGGTAATTATAAAGAAAATCGCAATCTTGTCTTAGCCGAAATGAAATAATTTATATTTCTAAAATAAAAATTTTAAAGGAGCTGAAATTTTAATGCTTAAGAAAACAAAAATCATCTGCACACAAGGACCGGCAACCGACGCGCCGGGCGTCATTGAAAAACTTATTGAAAACGGTATGAACTGCGCGAGGTTTAACTTTTCGCACGGCGACCACGCAGGACACAAAATGCGTATTGACGCAGTACGCGCCGCCGCTCAAAAAATGAATCGTGTTGTAGCTTTAATGCTTGATACGAAAGGTCCTGAAATGCGTTTGGGCGAATTTGCAAACGGCGAAGTACAACTTACGGCGGGAAACAAATTCACATTGACATTTGACGATACGCCGGGCGATGAAACACATTGCGCGGTTAGTCACAAAAAACTTTACGAAGAAGTTACAATTGGCGAAAAACTTTTGCTTAGTGACGGACTTGTAGAGTTGCAAATTGACGAAATTAAAGATAAGGATATTATTACAACGGTTTTAAATTCCGGCAAAATGAGTACTCGTAAACGTGTAGCCGCGCCCGGTGCAACTTTAAGCCTTCCCGCAATTTCCGAACAAGACGAAAAAGATATTATTTTCGGCGTTGAAAACGATATGGATTTTGTGGCGGCAAGTTTCATTCAACGCGCCTCTGACGTTGAAGAAATTAGAAAACTCATTGCGCGACACGGCGGACATATGGAAATTATCCCGAAAATCGAAAATCTTGCAGGCGTTCAAAATATCGACGATATTATAGCGGCGGCGGACGGGATTATGGTTGCACGCGGCGATTTGGGCGTTGAAATTCCCGCTGAAGATGTTCCCGTTATTCAAAAAGAAATTATCAGAAAATGCAACGACGCGGGCAAGCCGGTTATAGTTGCGACACAAATGCTTGAAAGTATGACGACGAACCCGCGCCCGACTCGTGCGGAAGTTTCTGACGTTGGCAACGCAATTTTTGACGGCGCGGACGTTATAATGTTAAGCGGCGAAACTGCAAGCGGCAAATATCCTGTTGAAGCGGTTGCAACTATGACGAAAATTGCACAGCGCGTTGAAAAGGCACTTGCTTACAAACAAATTTTCCAAGATAAAGGCGTTCACAGAAAATTTTCACACACAGACGCCATTGCCCATGCAACGGTACAGCTTGCATACGAACTTAGCGCAAGCGCAATTATCACGCCTACAAAGTCCGGCTACACAACCAAAATTGTTTCAAAATATCGCCCTCAAGCGGTTATTGTAGCATTTGCGCCCAATCAAGTTATAGCGCGTCATTTGGCGTTGCGTTGGGGTGTTTTCGTTGTTCCAGAAACCCCTTGGCTCAATCAAGATGAAATGTTTGCTTACGTTACAAGAATTTCGCTTGAAAATGGCTTTGTTAAAAAAGGCGATGTTACAGTTATTACAAGCGGCTTGAAATACGGCGCGGGCGGTACAAGTGCAATTCAACTTCACACTATTGAATAAATTTTTCTCAAATAAAGGAGGTTATGGAGTGCTCAAGAAAAAAATTGCCAAACTTACAGTAGGATTGGCGATTTTGACGCTTGCAAATTCCAATGTTCAAGCGGCTTGTACAACAGTTTTAGTAACAAAAGGCGCGTCCGCTGACGGTAGCGTTATGGTCGCTACTTCAGATGACGGCTTTAGCGGCGATCCAAACGTTGTATTCGTACCTGCGAAAAATCACACTAAGGGGAGCAAACGCCCCGTTTATCCCAGTTCCGCTTATGATGAATTACCTGAATATAATTGCTATTCCAGCCCAAATTTGGTAGCTCCCGAACGCGGCGAAGGGCGTACTTTTCCAAACGAACCTTTGACAAAACCGCTTGGCTACATTCCGCAAGTTGAACATACTTACGCTTATTTAGATGGCGATTATGGAATAATGAATGAACATGGGCTGATTCTTGGCGAATGTACAGACAAATCGGCGCATTTGCCTGAACTTCCTTACAAAAACGGCGTTGGAATTTTTTATTCGTCGGAGTTGGGGCGTGTTGCGCTTGAACGTTGCAAAACGGCACAAGCGGCTATTAAACTTATGGGCGCGTTAATCGACGAATACGGGCTTTACGGCACGGCTGAAACTTTATTGGTTGCTGACAGTAACGAAGGTTGGATTTTTGAAATGCAACCTGTACCTTCCGGCAAGGGCGGTTTGTGGATTGCCGAAAAAATTCCGGACGGTCATTTTGCCATTGCCGCAAATCAGTTGCGAATACGTGCAATTCGTGAAAATGATCCAAATCAAATGTTTAATCCACGCTTGCCGCAAATGCTTAAAGAATTAGGCTGGGCGGCTTATGATTCACAAGGTAATTTAGATTGGGTAAAATCTTTGCAAGCCGAAGAATTTAATCACCCGTATTACTCAATGCGGCGCGTTTGGCGCGGACTTAGTATCGTTTCGCCTTCGTTAAATCTTTCGCCGAATGTCAGTAACTGGGATTCTGATTATTATCCTTTGAGTGTGCGCCCCGACAAAAAATTAAGTGTCAATGACGTTATTAAATTGTACCGTGATTATTATCAGGGTACTGAATTTGACAAGAGCAAAAGTACTTTTGCGGGATTGTACGGCTCACCATACCATTACCACACGGAAAAAAATACCGAACGTTCAATACTTTCAGCAAAGACAACTTATGCGTATGTCGCGCAGGTTAATGAAAAATTTCCCGCGCCTGTTTGTTGGGTAGCGACAAATAACGCGCTTGATAATCCTTTTGTGCCGTTTACGGTGGCGAAAATGCCTGCCGCTTACACCAACGCAATTACAAAAACTTATGACGCCTCGAAAATGTTTTGGGTTTCAAATCAAATTGCCGCGTTGAATCAAGGATTTTTCAGCGTCTTTGAACCGATTATTTCAGAAAATATTGAGCAAATGGAAAAAAATTCTTTAAAACTGGTTGAATCCTCTTTGAATTTGTCAAAAACGAAATTTGCCGCCGTGCTGAATGATAACGCTGTGAAAATTTTCAATGAACGCAAAAAGCTTTATGAGCGGCTTATAGTTAAGTTTGACAACGGCGCAGGTATTGATTACAGCGAAAAAAATTTGCCTGTTTCCTATGCGCCAACGAAATATTAACTGCTTTAAAAGGGAGGTTACGCGGTCGGAAAAAGTCTGACCGCTTTTTTTATGAAAAAAATTTTTTTACTGATTTTAGTTTTGTTATGCACGGGTTGCGGCGGCGGTAAATCTGACGACGGCAAATTAAAAATTGTAACTTCGTTTTATCCAATTTATCTTGAAACTGTTAATATTGTCGGCGATACTGAAGGCGTGGAAGTTATAAATTTGACTAAGCCTCAAACAGGTTGCTTGCACGATTACCAACTTACAACCGAAGATATGAAAACTTTGGAAACGGCAGATATTTTTGTTGTGAACGGCTTGGGAATGGAAAATTTTTTAGACAAGGTTACAAAAAATTTGAAAGTTATTGACGCCTCACACAGCGACGAAATTTATTTGATTAAAGACGGCGAAGAAATTAACCCGCACGTTTGGATGAGTATAACTTACGCAATGGCGCAAGTTAGAGAAATTCAGCGGCAACTTTGCGAATTAGACCCCGCGCACGCCGACAAGTACAAAGATAACGCTTTTAATTATCTGAATGAACTTTCAGCCCTGCGCGACGAAATGCACTTTGCACTGGACAATTTGCCAAATAAAGATATTGTAACTTTCCATGAGGCGTTCCCGTATTTTGCGGCAGAATTTAAATTGAACATTGCGGGCGTTATCGAACGTGAACCCGGTACAGAGCCGACGCCTCAAGAATTAACTGACACGATTAAAATTGTAAATAGTTTGCCGGTAAAAGTTTTGTTTACCGAGCCGCAATATTCGCCAAAAGCCGCTGAAACTATTGCACGTGAAACCGGCGCAAAAATTTTTACACTTGATCCAATTACAACCGGCGACGCAAATTTTGAAAATAAAGACGACTACAAAAATAAAATGCGCCAAAATATGAAAACGCTTACAGAGGCTTTACAATGAAACTTAGTAACGAAAATATCGCCAAAACCTCTCAAGAAATTCAAGATTTTTTTGAAAAAGCGGGTATATCCAAAAAGGACAGGCTGAAACTTTCATTGATTTTGGAAGAATCGCTACTGCGATTTCAAGAACATTTTGGCAACGATTATGAATTTAAACTTTCAATGAGCAAATGGTTCAGTGCGCCCAAAATTAAAATTCGTATCAAAGGCAAGTCGCTTAATCCGCTTGAGGAAATAATTTCTGACGAAGAGCCAATATTTTCACCTAAAATTATGCAGAGTCTTATGCACTATGAAAACGCCGGAACTGTTTATCGCTACGAAAATGGCTATAATGAAATTACTGCTTTTTCGACAAAAGAACAAAAGGCAGTTAAAATCCCGGGCGGTTCAATTACCGTTGCTATTTTGCTTGCTGTAGCCTGTACATTTTCAGTTAAATTTCTGCCGCCGAATGTTCAAACTTTTCTTGTTGACGGTGTTGCTTCGCCGGTATTTAATACGCTGATGAGTTTAATTGTTGCGGTAAATATCCCGCTGGTATTTTTTTCGATTATATCAAGCGTTTGCACAATGGAAGATATTACAACATTTAATACAGTCGGCTCAAAAGTTATTGCAAGATTTTTTATTCTGATGTTTGCAATGGTCGGCGTTGCAATGGTTATCTGCGAAATATTTTTTCCCGATAATTTCATTTGAAATTGAATCTTCATTTGCGATTGACGAAATACGAAATTTATTGCTGTCAATCTTTCCCGCAAATTTAACCAAGCCATTTGTTGAAGGAAATATTTTGCAAATTGTTATGATAGCACTTTTAACAAGTGCTTGCGTTGTATTTTTGGGAGACAGAGTAAAAAATTTAAAATCTGTCATAATCGAAATTAACAGTGTCGTTTTTAGAATGATGGAAGTTGTTTTAAAATGCCTGCCGGTTGCAATATTTTTAATCGTGTTCAAAACAATTCTAACAACTACCATTACAGATATTTTATCAATCTGGAAAATAATAGCTGCCACTTTTATAGCTTACACTGTTTTTGCTGTGATAATGCTTGTCAGATTAGCTTTAAAGTACAAAATATCAATTAAAGACTTCCTGCAGAAAATTTCCTCAACGATGATTGTTGCGTTTGTAACCTGCAGCGGTACGGCGGCGATGGCGTCAAATTTTGACGTTTGCAAAAAGAATTTAAATATCAGCGAAAGATTTTGCGATTTTTGGATACCGCTTTCACATTCGCTACTTTCGCCCGGTACACTTATTGCAATAGTGGTTTTTGTATTTTTCAGTGCGCAATTTTCTAACGCAAATATTTCATTTGTACAGCTGATTATTATTGCGTTTCTTACCGTGCAACTTAGCATTTGTGCACCAAAAGTCAACGGCGGAAATATTACGGTTTTAACAATGCTGCTTACCCAACTTGGCTTTTCGTTGGACGTATTGGGAACTTTGATAGTTGCTAATGGCTTTATGAATAATATTGCCAGCGCATTTGGAATGATTGTGCGTGACTGTGAAATTTTTGACGTTTCACACAAAGTTAATTTTTAGTTGCAGAAAATTTAATTGAAAGATTATTTCATTTAACTTGATTTTTTAAATTGGTAATGTTAAAATTCGCAAGGTTTAATTTAGGAGACTAACGGAACAAATTAAACTTTTTGGAGGAAATTTTAATGAGAAAAACTTTATTGCCTGCGTTGGCTACAACTTTAATTTTGGGAATGACTTCAACAAGTTTTGCAGCGGCGAATCCTTTTTCAGACGTTCCCGCCAATCATTGGGCTTTGAAATCACTTGAAAAACTTGCAGCCGATGGAATAGTTGAAGGCTACGAAGACGGCACTTATCGCGGCGACAGAAATATTACCCGTTACGAAATGGCTCAAATGGTTGCTCGCGCCCGTGCTAAACTTCCAACCTCCAATATCAGCTATGAAAGTCGCGTAGAACTTGATAAACTTGCTGCCGAATTTAGAGACGAATTAGACAGTTTGGGCGTTCGCGTTTCTGAACTTGAAAAACATTCCGACTTTGTCAAATGGGGCGGCAAAATTGAATATACCTACACCCACGCCAAAAAAGATCCATATAAAACCGGCAAATTTACGGATATTGGCAACGAACTTTTATTCAGGCTTGAACCGACTGCTTATGTTGCTGAACACTGGACGGCAAACGCCAGACTGGATGCAACTGTTGACATCAGAGAAGATTCAACTACAAATGTTTCGTTGGAAAGAGTTTGGGCTGAAGGCGACTACGATAAATTTAATGTCAAACTTGGCAGAATGGAACTTTTCACGAATGAAGACGGCTTAATTTGGGACACAGATTTTTCCGGCGCACAATTAACTGTTGGAAGTAAATGGAAGGCTACCGCACTTTATGGACGAATTAAATCAGATGAAGGCATTGGCGGCGGAGTTTTGGGCGAATTTGAAAACGAAGACGACCACAGCGATATTTTGGGCGTAAATGTTCAGTACGACGCTGATGAAGGACTTTTTGGCGGCTTAGGCTACTATCACGTTAAGGACGACGATTTTAAAACTTTGAATTATTCCAAAAATGGCGACAAGGACAAGGCAAATATTTGGTCTGCAAATTTAGGTTACGCCTTTAACGATAAATGGAAACTTTACGGCGCGTATGCAAGAAATACTAAGGCTGATACAGAAAAATATTCGTGGCAGGCGCAATTAGAGTATAGCAACTACGACGACAATCCCGAAAAAGGCGATTGGGGAATTTGGACAGGTTATCGCCGCTACGCTACGAACGTTTCATTTGCACCGACTGCTGAAGATGTTTTGGCGGGTACAAAAGGCTGGTTTATTGGCGCGGCTTACGCTCCCTTTAAAAATGTTGGTATTATCGCAAAATATTTCAACGGCAAATATATAACCGGCGGCGGAAAAGCTGATAATATTTTTGCCCGCGCCGAATTTTTCTTCTGATAAAAAAATTGAGACTACCGCAGAAAATTTGCGATAGTCTTTTTTGGTGGAAAAATTTTTTACAATTCGAGTTTTAAAATTTTTATCTGTAAATTGTCGAATAAACATTTGCCTAAATATTAAAATTTTCGTTGAACCATTGAAACAAATTATGTTGAAATATCTTTTCAAAAAAATTAAGACTACCGCAGAAAATTAGCGATAGTCTTTTTTAGTTTTTCAAAGTTATAAAAATTATTTGACAGCCAAAAAAATTTCAAAAATCTGTATCCTGTTTCCTGTCAGCTGTTTCCTATATTACAATTCGAGTTTCAAAATTTTTTCTGTAATATCGTCAAGTTGTTCTTTAGTCGGCAAGTTGGCAATTCTAATTTTATCTAAAATAATTTCTATACCTGCCGCTTTTAATTCGTCTTCAACCATTGCGATACTTTGACCGCCCCAACCGTAACTGCCGAATGCAAAGCCCTTGTGATTGAGCGGGCGAAGTCCTTTCAAATAGCAAAGAATTTTGGCGATTGTCGGCATCATCTGATTGTTAATCGTCGGCGAACCAACGGCAAGATATTTACTTTTAAAAATATCAGTAACAATATCTGACATTGGATTAGCTTTAATGTCGTAGTAGGCGGCAGGAATCCCGCGTTTTGCAAAAGCTTCCGTGATAGTTTGCGCCATAATTTCAGTTGAGTGCCACATTGAATCAAAAACTACAACCGCGCACTCTTCCAATTCGTCACTGCTCCAGTATTTGTACGCTTTAATAATTTTGTCAATGTACGAACGCCAAATTACGCCGTGTCCTGTTGCAATAAGTCTTATTTCCAAATCGCCGAGAGCTTTTAACGCAGTCTGCGCCTGTTTACCGAACGGCATTAAAATATTTGCGTAATATTTTTTCGCCTCAAATAAAACCGTGTTAAAATCGTTTTCGTCGTCGAACCTCATAGCCGTTGCAAAGTGTTCGCCGAAAGCGTCATTGCTGAACAAAATTTTTTCTTCAGGGCAATAAGTTACCATTGAATCAGGCCAATGTAACATAGGCGTTGGTACAAATTGCAAAGTGCGTTCGCCAATTTTAATACTATCGCCCGCCTTGACAGGTTTATAATTTAAATTGCCATATCGCGCAGTTAAACCTTTCAAGCCGTTTGGATTGGTTGTAATAATTTCGGCGTTAGGAGCAAGCGCGGCAATTTCTTTCAACGCGCCGGAATGATCGGGTTCAACGTGACTTGAAACAATAATATCAATTTTTGCAGGATCAATTACTGAAGAAATTCTTTCAATCAGTTCATCTTTGAAATTGATTTTCGCCGTGTCAATCAGAGTAATTTTTTCGTCCAGAATCAAATAAGCGTTGTAAGTTGTGCCGCGTGAAGTTTCGTAGCCGTGAAAATTTCTCATCGACCAATCAACCGCGCCTACCCAGTAAATATTTTTGGCAATTTCAATCGCCTTGCAGTTATTCATTTAAAAATCTCCTTTCAGTCGATTTTAGGGATTAGGGGCTATGGACTAGGGAAAATTCCTTAACGAAACCGCAAAAACTCATGAATATAAATAGCAATCGCGGCTATGGATTAAGGGGAGTAAATGCTCATACTCGTTGCATTTACAAGGAAAAATCCCTAGCCCTTAGCTCTTAAACCCTAACCCCTATTCTTCGTCTTCGTCATCATTAACTTTTTTCTGAATATGTTCATCAACCCATTTTGTAACTTCGTCCGCCGGTTTATCGAAAACGTAAACCAATTCGCTAATTAAAATTTGCCGTGATAAATCCATTAATCTATGTTCGCCACTGGAAATTTTGCGCTTGAGATTCTGCCTTGAAAGGTTACGCGCAACCGCCGCCACTTCCAAAATATCGCCGGATTTCATTCTGTCCAAAGTTGCGTGAAAGCGTCTGTTCCAACTGCCAACGCTACGATCTGCGCGACCTGATAAAACTTCAGCAACTGCCTTAAGTTGCGCCTTGTCAATTACGTCACGAACGCCAATTTCTTCAATTTTATCAACCGGCAACAGGAGCCTTAAATTTCCCATTGGAAGTTCCAAAATATAATACGACTGCTTGACGCCTCCAACTTCGTTTTCTTCGACGCCTACAACTTCGCCCGCGCCGTGCATAGGGTAAACTATTTTGTCTCCAATTTCCAACTTACGTCACCTCCGTGTTTCATTCGTTTTTAGTTGAGCGCATAAACAAATTCATAAGTTGTTCTTCAGGCTCTGCATTTTCATACAAAATTTTGTAAACGGCGCGGCAAATTGGCAACTCCACGCCGGTAATTTTTGAAAGTTCCATCAGCGCAACAACAGTTTCTGTACCTTCAGCAAGTTTATCAAATTTTTTATTCTGTACAAAGTCTTCGCCAAATTTACGGTTTCGGCTGTGATTAGAAAAAAGCGTCGCCTCATAATCGCCCAAATGACTTAAACCGTAAACTGTCATTTTATCGCCGCCCAAATGTTCAATCAGCCGTGAAAGTTCAACCGTACCACGCGCCATTAACGCGCCTTTTAAACTCGTACAATTTAAGCCGTCCAACATTCCCGCCGCAATTCCAACAACATTTTTTGCCGCCGCGCCAATTTCAATCCCAATTAAATCTGTACCGTAATAAAAGCGAATCAGCGGGCTTTTAAAAATTTCAACCATTTCTTCAGCCAAATTTTCTTTCATCGCCGCCATTACCATGCAGTTTGGAATACTTTGCACAAAATCTTCAACGTGTCCGGGACCTACCCAAACGGCAACATTTTTACTTTCAAGCACTTCAGCAAAAATCGTTGAAAGTCTTTTGCCCGTTCCAAATTCAAGCCCTTTCATACAGAGGACAAATTTTTTTTGCCGTATGTCAAGATTTAAATCAAGAATTTCTTTGAGCAAGCCGCGAAAATTTTGTGTTCCGACTGAAATAATTATAACGTTTGAAGAGTGTACCGCGTATTCAAGGTCTTTGGTAAGTTGAACATTTTCCGGCAATTTTAAATATTCGTTGCCGCCGGTACTTTCCAACATTTGCATATTTTTTGAAGTTGCACGCCCATAAAGTTTTACATCGTGTCCAATTTTTGAAGAGTACCACGCGTGAAAACTTCCCCAGCGTCCGCAACCTATTATACTAATTTTCATTGTAAGCCCCCAATATCTTTGACAACTTCAGCCGCCAAAATTAATCCTGCAACACTCGGCACGAACGCCACAGAGCCGATAACTTTACCTGTCAAATTTCCGGCGTCAATTTTGCGCGGAATTTCTTCAGAGTAAACGACTTTCAAATTTGTAACGCCGTTTTCTTTAAGTTTCTTTCGCATAACTTTTGCAACGGGATCTACCGTCGTTTGAAAAATATCAGCAACTTTAAAGCGCGTGGGATCTAATTTATTGCCCGCGCCCATACTTGAAATAATTTTAACGCCGCGCCGCTGACATTCCAAAACCAAACTGATTTTCGCCGTGATTGTATCTATGGCGTCAACAACATAATCGTAATTGCAAATAAAAAAATTCTCGACAGGCTCGTCGGGAAGGTAAAATTTCTGAATTGTATCGACTTTTGCCGCAGGATTTATTTCAAAAATTCTTTCGCGCAGGAGTTCAACTTTCGATTTTCCAACCGTTGAAGTCAGCGCGTGAATTTGTCTGTTAATGTTCGTTACGCCAACGTTATCTTTATCAATTAAAACCAAATGTCCAATTCCCGAACGCGCCAACGCCTCAACAGTGAATGAACCTACGCCGCCAATTCCGAAAATCGCTACTGTTGCCGCCTGTAACTTCAAAAAATTTTCTTCGCCGATTAAAATTTTTGTGCGCTGAAATCTTTCACCAGTCATTTTTATCCCTCGTGAAACTGAACACTGGAATAATATTATTTGGAGCCGGATTTTTAGGCGGCGGCGTTGGCGCAGGTGGATTATGGGGAATAAAATTTTGAGGTTGAGACGCGGGAATTTGTGGAGCCTTCAAATCCAAACTGTCTGCAAAATCTGTAGCTATAATCATCGCCTGAATTATTCCATTCATTTTTTTATTTATAACGACGCCGAAAATTATATTTACTTCGTCTTCGGTATGGCTGAAAAGATAATCCGCCGCCTCGTTGACTTCGTACAGTGATAAATTTTCGTCGCCGGTGATATTCAAAATCATACCGCGTGCGCCTTTAAGCGACCTTTCAACTAATGGACTTTCAAGCGCGTTTTGAACGGCTTTAACTGCGTTTATATTGCTTTTACCAATCCCCAAAATTGCTTCGCTTGAGCTACTTTGCTGGAAAATTGTTGTAACGTCGGCAAAGTCCACATTTATAAAACCGGTAGTTAAAATAAGCTCGGCAATACATTGAATGGCTTGCAGTAAAATAAAATCCGCCGCTTTAAAAGCGTCAACAAAAGACAGCGATTTATTTTCCGGCAATTTCAAAAGGTTATCATTTTGAACGACAACAAGCGCGTCCATATTCGCCTGCATTTTTATAATTCCTTCGTTGGCTTTACGTTGTTTTGGCTTTCCCTCGAATCCAAAAGGAACAGTTACCACTCCAACTGTTAAAATGCCAAGAGCTTTTGCAATTTCGGCAATGACGGGAGCCGCGCCTGTACCTGTGCCGCCGCCCATCCCCGCAGTTATAAAAATTATATCAGAGCCCTCAATCATATTTTTTAGGCGATCTGCGTCCTTTTTTGCGGCTTGTTCGGCAATTTCAGCGCGTCCGCCGGTTCCGCGCCCGTTCGTCATACTTCCGCCAATTTGAATTTCTTTGATATTTTCAACATTTAAAAGGCTAAGTGCATGCGCGTCCGTATTCACTGCAATAAGTTCTATGTCTTTTAATTCACTTTCTGAAAGGCGTTTCAGAACATTTCCGCCTGCACCACCTACGCCGAAAACTTTTATTTTTGCAACGGCGCAAGTAATGGAAGTTTCCTCATTCACGCCTTGCTTTTCGGCAACTACCCTTAAATTTTTTATAGAGTTATTGAGTACTTCCATCGTATCAACCCTTTTTATATTAAAATAACAATTTCCTATTCGACAAATTTTAAATTTTTCCCTTTAATTTGGTTTTAATCTTTTTCAAATATCATTTTAAATTTTTTAGAATGTACTTTCTTTTTCCAAAGCAAAAAATTTTTTTATTTTATATCAACTTTTCTTTGTCGGCGTCATGCGCGGCTGCGTAGCAGGCGTGCTCTTTAGCAAGAAAAGTTGCAAAAGAAAGACGCTTTCGCCCGTCCGCCGCCTAAGGTTTTCGCACGCTCCAACTAAACGAGCTCCTTT
>ERZ842401.1049-NODE-1049-length-40467-cov-5.236118_pt1 | contig 40467 bp, 50 predicted proteins | sample MGYA00521270_ERZ842401 | MGnify/ENA primary metagenome ERZ842401 (study PRJEB31892, sample SAMEA3878208) | bioreactor metagenome | biome: Moose rumen | place: Sweden | collected 2011-10 | study: EMG produced TPA metagenomics assembly of the PRJEB12797 data set...
GGAATTGTGTTATTTAGGGGATTCAAACCAACATACCGCTGAATATCATGATATTTCTGTACATGACTATTTTGAAACCATAATTTCAAAACATAATGAACAGGTTGAAGCTAAGAAGCAGTTCACGGTTGGAACGGTCAATGTTGAAGATAACAATGATTCCCTTTACCGCTATTCCAATTATGAAAGCACACTTGAAACCATAAAGGATAAGCTGATTTCCCGGTTGGGCGGTTATGTGAGAACCCGACACTATAACGGAATTACTTACATTGACTATGTAAATTCTTATGGAAATGTAAACAATCAGGAAATCAACTTTGGGAAAAACCTTCTGGATTTGAAAAAGTATGTTAAGGGTGAAGATATAGCAACTGCTATTATTCCCCTTGGTGCTGCAACTTATGACGCTGAAACCGGAAGTGAAACCCGCCTTACCATTGCGGATATAAATGATGGGGTGGATTATGTTTATGATGCTGATGCCGTTGCCGCTTTTGGTTGGATTTTTGCGGTTGTCAAATGGGATGATGTAACAGTTGCCGAAAATCTGAAACGAAAAGCGGAACAGGAATTAGCCCTTAGAAAGCTGCTTGCAATCAGACTTGAACTTAACGCTGTTGATCTGCATTTGTTAGATGTGGATATAGAGCGGATTAAGCTTGGTGATATGATACGGGTTGTAAGTGCTCCACATAATTTAGACCAATATTTAATGGTTTCAAAAATGACCATTGATATTGAAAACCCGGCTAAGAATTCCATTGTGTTAGGCTATACCACAAGCAGTCTTACAGACCTTACCAACAAAGACGATATTGAAGAACGGGTTTCCACAATCATTACTGATTTAGGCTTGAAACAGGAAATCACCAATATCAAGAATGAAGTAAGAACCTTTCAAACCGCTCTTGAACAAAATAATGATTCAATCTTAGCTTCCGTTTCTTCAAATTATGCTTCTAAAAGTGAGTTGCAACAGGTTAATGAACAGCTTACCACACAATTAGGAATCTATAATAACAATGTGGAATTGCGGTTTACAACTTTTCAATCCGATGTTGAAACGATTGAAGGAATGATTACTTCTAATCAGCAGCTTCTTGAAGAATACATTAGGTTTCAGGGAGCTTTGATCGAATTAGGCAGGGTTGGCAATAGCTTTGTTGCAAAGCTTTCTAATGAAAAACTTGCATTCTTACAAGATAATGTTGAAATTGCTTATATAAGTAATAACAAGCTTTATATAACGGATGCGGAGGTTAGAAACAAGTTGACCATTGGGAATGCAACCAATGGTTATTTTGATTTCATCCCCCGTGCTAATGGAAATCTTTCTTTGAAGTGGAGGGCTAATTAAATGGCAAGTTCTGGATATTGTGATACCCCCGCTTACAAAGAATTAACCCTTAGATTTTCTTGGACGCAAACCCCGGATGTAAACAATAACCGGTCAGTTATTAGTTGGTCGGTTGTCGGTTACATTTCTTCCGGTTATGTGGTTTGTTCCGAAATGAATCTTATTGTTAATGGAACAAGCGTTTATTCCCTTCCGCAATCTAACCATGTTTCAGTAAGAAACGGTGATACTTTCGCTTCCGGTTCTTTCTACCTTAATCATGCTTCCGATGGCACAGCAAGCATGACGGTTGATTGTGGTATTGGTGTTTACGAATGGGCTATTAACAAACACGCAACCGGAACATGGACACTTGACCCTATAGGGGGTGCTTCAACCGTTTCCGTTTCCGGGGCGTTTACCATGGATACAGCGGGAACAATAATAATAACACGTTCAAGCAGCGCTTACACTCATACCCTTACTTACACTTTCGGTTCATCTTCTGGAACGATTGCAACAAAAACAAGTTCAACTTCTGTTTCCTTTACCCCTTCTATTGATCTTGCGGATAATATACCCAATGCGACAAGTGGAACAGGAACAATCAAATGTGTTACTTATTATGGAAATACAAAGGTTGGTGAATCCACTTGTTCATTTACTGCTAATGTTCCTGCTTCTGTTGTACCGTCAATAAGCAGCTTCACAGCAAGTCGGGTTGATAATGATGTACCTTCTTCATGGGGTATCTATGTACAAGGGAAATCACAATGTTATCTTTCCGCTTCCGCTTCCGGTTCATATAGTTCAACTATAAGAAGCTATGCAATTAAACAGGGTGATACAACCCTTGCTTCTGCTTCCAGCGTAACCACCCCGGTTTTAGCGGTAGCCGGTCAGATAACCTATACTGTAACAGTTACAGATTCCAGAGGTAGAACAGCAAGCGATACCGTAACAATCACAGTTGAAGCTTATTTGACCCCATACGCTACAAACATTCTTTCTCAAAGATGCCTTTCAGATGGTACGGTGAGTGATGAAGGTACATATATCAAAACAACCGCAACCATAAACTATACTTCATTTTCCGGGAAAAACAGTTGTACCACCAAGCTTTATTACCATAGAGCGGGTGAAACAAGTTGGATGCTGGTACAAAATTCCTATACTTCCGGGAATACGGTATTGTTTAACGCTGCCGCAAGTGTGGATTATAGCTATGAAGTCATGTTTGAAATGACTGATGCGCTTACCACAGTGCAGCGTATTGATGAAGTATCTTCTGGATTTACCACCATGGATTTTAGGAGAGGTGGAAGGGGTGTAGCTATTGGAAAAGTAGCAGAACAGGATGATTTATTTGATGTGGCTATGAATGTTAAATTCCATGCCGGTTTCACTATCGTTGAAAATGGCATAACTTATGACGTTCTGGCACTACTGAAACAAATTTAAGAAAGGAAATGAACTATGGCAAACATTGACCCTTATCTGCAAGAAATTTCTGATGCCGTATATGGTGAAGAAGTAAGGGGTTCAATCATTAACGCTTTGACAAAGGTGAATGATGATAATGAATCCTATATTGAAATCAAGAATGAAATCATTCAAGCCAAGGATGATATTGATGCCGATTTACAGGAATTTTCCGGGTTGATCGAAGAAGCAGACGCTAAGGAAGAAGCCCTTTCTGAAACCATCGGAGAAGCTAACACGGCTGATGAATCCCTTGGTGCTAAGATTACAACCGCTGGAACGCTGAAAACCGATTTGCAGAATCTTGAAGATGCTTCTGATGATGTGGTAACCGCTCTGAATACCGCTAAAGGACAGGCCGAAACCGCAAAGACTAACCTTGATGCTTCCATTGAACAGGGTACACAGAATAAAACCGCCCTTGATGGAAGTATTGCCGGGGCTGGTACAGCTAAGACTAATCTTGATGGAAGTATTGAAACCGCAACCACTAAGAAAACACAGCTTGATTCCAGCATTGAAGCGGCTGGAACTTCTAAACAGCAGCTTGATAGTTCTAAACAAGCCGCTGATACTTCCAAAACTAACCTTGATGCTTCCATTGAAACCGCTGGAACTACAAAGACCGCCCTTAATGGAAGTATCACGGAAGCCGGGACTAAGAAAACGGCTTTGGATGGAAGCATTACCAACGCCGGTACAGCTAAAAGTGATCTGGATGGAAGTATTCAGACTGGAAACACTTTGAAGGATAATCTGGACACGGCAAACGAAACCGCCGAAGATAACATTGATGATCTTACCGCCCGAAATGCCGCCGCAACACAGAACATTTCCGATTTGCGGGACGCTATGCAAGACGCTGATGAAATCCTTACCGGAGTGGAAGATATTAAAGCCTATATTGGTTACCCGGATGAAGATATTGTTGGTGTTCAGGTTGATCTTGAAAACAAGACCTTTTCCCGCCTTGCCGGTGCTTATGGCCTTATTCCCGGAACGGACTTTGACCCTTATCCCATGTTTGGTAACCGCCGCCGCTGCAATGTTGCTGATGATGGAACTATTAATGCTTACTTTGGTGATACCGGGTATGTGGAAGATGGTTCTAATGGTCAGGTGATGGTTTATCAACCTAAGTTTTATTACAAGGTTGTTCCCCTGAAACTTGAAGCACAAGCGGACGGGGTAGGTTATCATATCCGCAAAGCAAACTATTATCTTTCCGCAACCGCTAAAGAGGGGTTCAAGCTTCACCCGGCTTTCAAGGATGTAAACGGTAATGAAGTTGATTATATCCTTCTTCCCGCTTATGAAGGTTGCCTTTATCATGTTTCAGCGGGGGCTTATATCACCGATGATTCACAGGTGATGAACACCGCAGAAGATAAGCTTTCTTCCATTGCCGGTGTAAAACCCGCTTCCGGTGTAACCCAGCAGCTTACCCGCCCCAATGTTGAAATCCTTGCACAGAACCGGGGCGCTAACTGGCACGGGTACACCATTCAGGCCGCTTCCGCTAACCAAATGCTTATGTTGGTTGAACTGGCTGGAAACTTCCAAACTGTTGTTGGTCAGGGGGTTGTTTCTATCAGTGATTCCCCGAATACCACAAACAACAGTTCTTATACCGGTTCAACCGCTTCCCTTGGTAATGGCACGGGTAGAGCAGCCGAAACTATAAATGAACGCAACGGAACGGAATACACTGAAACCGCCGATGGTAAAACCGCTGTTTCCTATCGTGGTATGGAAAACCCGTGGGGTAACATTTGGGATTTTGTGTATGGTATCAACATTCACGGCAACGGCAATCAGAAGGGCGGTATTCCCTACATTTGCACGGATTTCAACTTTGCAGAATCCAAGAACAGCGGCAACTATGAAAGCGCCGGTTTCACGGTTACCAATGCAAACGGGTATATTTCCGCTTTCGGTTATGGCAATGAAGATTATGATTGGTTATTCATAGCTTCCGAATGCACCGGAACAAGCGCCCTTCCCATTGGGGATTACACCTATATTACCGTAAACCTTAACGGTTACCGGATTGCTCCATTGGGCGGTTGTTGGTTTAATGGTGCTTATGCGGGTGGTTTCTATTGGGTTCTGGATTATGGCGTGGGTATTCGGCGTCGGCATGTCGGCGGCCGCTTGGTGTATGTACCTACCGCAGCTTAATTAAATTATTCAAGAATAGGTTAAAAGATCGTTCTGTTTTCGCTGTTGCCCGGAAATAAACACCAATAAAAAAGATTACTCAATTAGGCAGTAATTGGAATAATGGTACTAATGCGGGTAGTTTCTATTGGAATCTGAATAATAGCGTAGGTAATCGGAATCGGAATATCAGCAGCCACTTAGTAAATGCAAAGAACAACCGGGGAAGCAATAGCCCCGGTTGTTTTAATAAATGTGGTGATCTTTTGACCGTGCCGCACGGCAAAACAAAGAATCTTATTCTTGAAAGAAAGGATAAGGCTAAAGGAAGGTTGTATTGGTAGGTTTCCGGTATTTCCCCGGAAACCCTTTGAAGATTTGACCTAACTATTGCATACAAGTATGAAACGGTATGGGAATCTGTATGAAAAGATTGTTGATCTTGAAAACCTGAAATTAGCACACCAACACGCTAAGAAGGGTAAAGGTTGGTATGCAGAAGTAAAGATGATTGATGAAAACCTTGATTATTACCTGAAATTGCTTCAAGAAATGCTTGTCAATCATACCTATAAAACTTCTGAATATGAAATCTTTTACAAGAAAGAGGGTAATAAAAACCGCAAGATTTATAAATTACCCTATTTTCCAGACCGTATATGTCAATGGGCTATTCTGCAAGTGATTGAACCCGAAATAATCAAGAATCTTACAGATGATACCTATTCAGCAATTCCCAAGCGGGGAATACACAAAGGACTTCACAAGCTGCAAGATGCTATGTGGAACGATGTTCCCGGTTGTCAGTATTGTTTGAAAATTGATGCAAGGCATTACTATCAGAGCATTAACCACCAAATTCTAAAAGATAAATTTGCCCGGAAATTCAAAGACCCGGATTTGCTATGGCTGCTTGGCGAAATCATTGATTCCATAGACACCGCCGAAATTGAGGATTTACGGAACATCTATCTTTTGGAAGAAGATATTGACTTTCAAACCGGGATTCCCATTGGTAATTACCTTTCACAGTATAGCGGGAACTTTTATTTTTCATCCTTTGACCATTGGATAAAAGAGGTTAAGCGGGTGAAACATTACTTCCGCTATATGGATGATATAGTGATCTTTGGGGAAACAAAGGAAGAACTTCATGCCCTGTTGCGTGAAATCCGGGTGTATTTCCATGATGAACTAAAGCTTCTAATCAAAGATAATTGGCAAGTGTTTCCCAGCTATGTAAGAGGGGTTGATTATTTGGGTTATAGAACCTTCCTGAATTATGCCCTTCTTAGAAAATCCACTTGTAAGCAGATGAAAACAAAGCTTCTTAGAATCCGTGAAAAGGTGGAAGCTGGAAACATGATGAATTATTCCGAATGGTGTTGTATCAACAGTTACAAGGGGTGGTTGTTACATTGTAATTCCTTTAGACTTTCACAAAAATACCTTGTTCCTTTGTTACCCTATGCGGAAAAGTATTATCAAACCAACATCTATCCATTCACAAAGAAAGGAATGAAGAAAGCAGCATGAAAATTTATGAACAGGTTCAAAGCACGGTTGAACCCCTTGATGTGGAAATCACGGAATCAAGGGTTTTCGTTGCTTCCGATGTTACCCCGGTAAATGAACCGGGAACAGAGGATAAGCCCGGCTTTGTTGGCTTTGTGTACAACCTTACCGAATACACCAAGGATGAATACATAAAGCTGCAAGCAGACCGGAACAAGGCGCTGGAAGAACAGCTTACAGATACACAGCTTGCCCTTGTGGAAGTCTATGAAATGATTGGGGGTTAATGTCATGGCTAAAGTGTACGCTGATCTTATCAGAAAGGGCTTAAAGACCCTTGATGATGTTCCCGAAAAGCTGAAAGCAGCGGTTCAGAAGATTCTTGACGGTGATAACCCGTGATTACATGGTTTATCATAAGAATCCTTTTGGGAAAGGGGGTGCAAGAAATGGCTGTTGTCTATGCAACCCTTATTATTAAGGGCAAAAAGACAATCAATGATGTGCCTGTGAAAATCCGTGAACAGGTCAAGCAGGTTCTCATTGACTTAGATTTGCCCGAATTAGCCGAGGAAACCGAAGGGGTATAAATTCATTACCCCGAAAAGAAAACCCCTATATGAAGCTTATATAAGCTGTCAGATAGGGGTTTTATGCTATCAGAAAGGAATAACGAAAATGAAAACAGGTATTTGTACCGCCGTTGGTGTAGTAGGCGGTTTTGTCGCTGCCCTGTTTGGTGGGTGGGATGCTGCATTGACTACACTAATTATCTTCATGGCTATTGATTACATTTCCGGTTTGATCGTTGCGGGGGTTTTCCATGCTTCCAAAAAGAGTGAAACCGGGGCGCTTGAATCCCGTGCCGGGTGGAAGGGCTTGATTAGGAAATGCTTCACCCTTCTGTTTGTTCTGGTTGCTTACCGGCTGGATTTGGCTATTGGGGTTGAATACATCCGTGATACCGTGATTATCGGCTTCATTGCTAATGAACTGATTTCCATTGTTGAAAACATGGGGCTGATGGGTATTCCGCTTCCCCCGATTGTTACCAAGGCCATTGATATTCTTACCAAGAAACAGGAACAGGAAGGTAATGATTGATGAACGCAATTCAGAAGGTTATAGCCCTTGCTGAATCGGAAATTGGTTACCGGGAAAAGGCTTCCAATGCAAACCTTGATGATAAGACCGCTAACGCTGGTGGAGCTAATTACACCAAGTATGCCCGTGATTTGGATAGAATCACGGGCTTTTATAATGGTTCTAAAAATGGCTATGCTTGGTGTGATGTGTTCTTTGATTGGCTGTTTTATAAATCTTTCGGTGCTGCTTTGGCTATGCGGATGCTGTATCAGCCCAATTACAGCGCCGGGGCGGGATGCCTGTATTCAGCGCAGTATTACAAGCAGAACGGCAAGTTCACAAACACCCCCGCCCCCGGTCACCAAATCTTTTTCACCTATTCAGCCGGGGAAGTTTCCCATACCGGTTTAGTGGTTGCTGTTGATGGGAACACCGTGACAACCATTGAAGGTAACACTTCTGATGGGGTTTACAAGCGGACTTACAACCGGAACAGCGGCAACATTTACGGGTATGGAATTCCTAACTATGCCCTTGCTGATGCCGCCGATGAAACCCCAGCAACCGCCCCGGTGGAACAGCAGACCGAAACAACCACCCCGGTTACCACACCGGCAACCCCTACAGCTTCAACGCCGGTTTCAACCGTTACTTACAAGCTGGATTTTCCCCTTCTGAAAAAGGGAAGCACCGGTGATCTTGTGGAAACGGTTCAAGCCCTGTTAGAGTATCATGGTTACAACCTTGGAAAATGGGGTTGTGATGGGGACTTTGGAAACGACACGGAAAAAGCCGTGAAAGAGTATCAGAAAGCACACTATCTTGAAGATGATGGTGAAGTTGGTGGAATGACTTTCAAGGTACTTTTTGGCCTGAAATCGTGATACTAATGTGTTACTAACAGGGCGATTTTAGAGGGATTTTGACGGATTGAAAAACCTTGTAAAAATGGGCTTTTTCCCGTCTTTTCAAGAGCTAAAATTTATGGTATAACAGACACAGAAGAAGCGGGAAACCCTGTAAAATCAAGGATTTCCCGCTTTTTTGTTATTAACTTGTGATTAGTTCAATGTTCAAGCGCAATTCTTCAATATTTTTATGGGTATAAACCCTTTCACCGGTTTCTTTGGATTTATGCCCCATAAGCCTATCAATACAAACCTTATTTGCACCGGCTGAATCAAGCCGTGATCTAAAGGTATGCCGGGTTTCATGCGGGGTGTGATTCATTTGAAGCTGTTCCATAAGGGTATTCCAGATTTCCCTATATTGGCTTGTGCTGATTTTCTTGCCTTGGTATTCAAACAGGTAACCGCTTTTTGATTGTTTAATCCGTTGTTCAACTATTGGTTGAATTTTTGAATGAATGGGAACAATCCTGTTCTTTCCCGCTGCCGTTTTCGTTCCCCCGGTGATTGTCTTTTCTTTTTGGTCAATATTTGAAATCTTAATTTCAAGAACTTCCGAAATCCTGAAACCGGTGTAAAGGAAGAAAGCTATGGAATCAGCAAAAGGAAGTTGCTGATTATCCCAAACCCGTTTAACTTCTTCATCCGTGAAAATCGTTTTGGTGGTTTCCGGGATGCTGTCAGAAGTCAGAAGGTCAGAACAGCATTTTGAAATTATGTCCAATTCAGAAGCAAACCGGTCAAGGTGCCCCCACAGGTTTTTGATTGCCCCTTGTGTGCTGTACCCATGCCCACAGTTATCAATACAATCTTGCATATGATAAGACTTGATTTGATTGTATCTGTAATTTTCGTATTTCTGGCAATGCTTGTAAGCTGATTTCAGGGATTGAAGGTTTGACTTTCCAAGCTTTACCGCCCGTTTTTCAAGCCACAGTTCATAGAGTTCTTTCAAGGTGATCTTCACAGCGTCTATATCCCATGGGGATTTGTTGTATTCCGCAAGCATGATTAAACCGGCTTCCTTGGTTTCGGTATAACCAATGCTGATTAAGATTGGGTGACCTTTTTCATTCAGGCCGTTACTTTTCCTTACCGCCCATGGCCTTCTTCTGTTTCCAGACAATTTAACAACTGTACCATATCCATTAGGATTTTTCATGATTTCATTCCCTTTCGTTTGACTTTTGGGCATGAAATGATTATAATACAGGTGCATAGCCCATAGAAATCATTTCATCCTTGGTTTCTTTGGTTATTCATCCCGCCCCTTTGAGTGTTGCAGCACCTGAAGGGGCAATTTTTTATTTGTTCCGCTTGTTCCGCTTGTTCCGGCAAAATGGCCTATATTACTATTATAGTTTTTCTTTTTATTTTCCTTGAAAGGCTTTGAAAGGTTCTTAAAAGGTTTCCTTTAATAAGAATATTATACTTTCAGCGGAACAGCGGAACAACCCTTGATTTTGCTGGATTTTCAGAGGAACAGAAAGCGGAACGGCAACGGAACAGCGGAACACTAAACAGATTGTTTCCACTTGTATTTAAGATATTGATTATTCCTTTCATTCATGTATGGCCTATAAGATTCAATATCATCAAAGAACTTTTGAAATTTTCGTTTTTTCCCGGCTTCCGTTTTTAATTGGTTGGCTTCATCCCAAACTTTGTTATATGCACGGACTATAAAAGAATAAATCATTTCTTGTTTATCTTTTTCAAAAGCCGCTTGCATTTCTTCTGGATTCACTGTAAGGGGTACTTGATCTGAAAGAACGTCTAAGGTGTTGATTGCTTTGTGAAACACTTTCAATCTTGAAAAGAAAACATCCGGGTTGGTTGTACTTTGTAAGATTTCAGAAGATTCTTGGAGAATTCTAATAGCGTTTTCCGCTTCCTGAATAGCATTAGAATTATCCGGTTGAACCGTTTTCTTTTTATTGAACAATCCCATAATCATTCCCTTTCATATTTCCCGGAAGATAACAACGATTGAATAACACCGGTTACCGCTGATCTATCTTTTTCATCCAATTTCATAAACAAGGAAGCAGCTTCCACAACTTCCCGCCCAAAACAAGCTTGAAACATTTCCAAGGCTTCCACTTCTTTTTGAATCCGGGATTCTTCTTCCGTGGGTTCATCAAAACACATTAGTTCACACGGAGAAACCCCAAATATTTCAGAAAGGCGCTTGATGGTGGAACGCTTAATGTTTTCAACATGACCTTTTTCCCATTTGCTTACAGCGGCACGATTGACCCCACAAAGATTTCCTAATTCTTCTTGTGATAAATCCCTTTGTTCTCTTAATTGTTTGATATAATCACCCATTGTCATAGGTCAAACCCCCTTTCTTGGTTGTATCTTGATTTTAACATATACTTTCACGGCTTGCAAACTTTTTAGATACTTCTGAAAAAATTTTTTCAAAAAGGGGTTGACAAGCCTGTTATTATCTGCTATATTTTGTATCGTAATCAGATACAAGAAATCAACCGTGTATCTGAAAAGAGTTCAAAGCGGTTCAATATTGCTAAATGAACACAGAAACCAAGGATGAAGATACCCCCCCGCCGCTGCAACGGCGAAGGGGAACAAGAAAGGGGTATTCAAATGATTAGCTTGCAGCCGGTGATTGAACAGCTTGAAAACCTGTTTGACCATTTCAACAAACACTTCTTTGAAGGGAAACTTCCCAAACCGGTTATCACGGTTAGCCCGGATGATACTTCATGTGGCGCTTATGGTTGGTGTACAACCTTCAAGATTTGGGCAGATAAAGCCGGGGCTAAAGAAGATGAAGGGTATTATGAAATCAACTTGACTTCTGAAAACCTTTCCCGCCCTTATGATGCTGTTGCCGGTACGCTGCTTCATGAAATGGTACACCTGTACAATCTGGAACAGAAGATTCAGGATTGTTCCCGGAAAAGTACATACCACAATAAGAAGTTCCGGGATGCTGCCCTTGCACATGGCTTGAAGGTTGAACAAACTGAAAAATACGGGTGGAGCAAAACAAGCTTGACCGATGAAACAAAAACTTACCTTGACACCCTTGGTATTACCAAGTTTGAACTTTACCGGAAGCCTGTTCCCAAATTTGGAAAGGCCGCTTCTAAAAGCAATTCCAGAAAGTATGTTTGCCCGGATTGCGGCGCTATCGTGAGAGCAACCAAGGAAGTTCACATTATTTGTGCTGATTGCGATACTGAATTTGTTGAAGAAACCGGGGAAGATTAAAACCCTTCCCCTTTCAAAAGAAATAAACACAAGCCCTTGACACCTTGGGCGCTTCCGTTTTCTGGATTACGGTATTTGGAGTTTAGACTTCTCGCCCCAATGTAAATGAATGACCGCCGTGAAATTGCCTGTTGAAGCTTGAAGGACTTGTGTTTATTAGAAAGGATAAAGGCTATGCTGGAAACTTACCGGGGTGGATATAAGAAAGCCCTTCTTGATCTGCTTAATTTACAGGAACATGAAATGTTCAAAATGTGTAAAAGTAAAAAGCAATATCAGACCATGATTAGAACCTTTCTGAAACAGTTGCTTGAAAATTCTGAAAACCTTGATGTGTTCATGGAAGGTGATGCAGATATTAAGGTTCATATAGCAACTTGTGAAGTTGTTGGTGTGAAAAGAAAGGGGGTGTGATCGTGAAGAAGGTAAAAATAGCTTGGATTGAACAGATTCTTGAATTTGATTCTGTTGAAGAAGCAACCGGTTATAGAAAAAGTCTTGAAACCGGTAGGCCGCAAAAGTTCAAGATTCTTGATGAAAAGATCGTTGAAAGCGGCAAAGTAGAAATCAGGATTAGAAAGCAGTATAACAACAATGCTTTCCCGGATGATTAAGAAAGGGGTGAACTAAGATTGAACAAGAAGCTTCTAAGAAGTATCATGATTCTTCATGATGATACTAATGATATGCTTGCCGCTGCCCTTGGAATCACGCCACAGCGCCTTTCCGCTAAAATCAATGAAACCGGTGGGGCTGAATTCACACAGCGGGAAATCAAGATTATCAAAATCCGGTACAAGTTGACACCGGAACAGGTTGACGCTATTTTTTTTGTTGATGATGTATCTTAAAAAGATACAAGAAAGGATGAATAACCATGTTCAAGGATTTATTGAAATCGGCTATGGAAGATGCCGGTATGAATGCAACCGCCCTTTCCGCTGCAACCGGAATAGGGAAATCTTCAATCAGTCAGTATCTTTCCGGGAAGATCGTTCCCCCGGATAAGAAGAAAGAACACATTGCCCTTTGCATGGGGCTTGAAGCTGATTACTTCAAGAAATCAGAAGTTAAAGCCGATATTGAAATCAACAGTTCAAGAATGACAGTTGAGCAAACCGCCGCCCTTATGCACAAAAGAACAAGCTTTGTCAGAAAGGGCTTGCAAGATGGGGTTTTCCCCTTTGGCTATGCTGTCAAGGTTAGTGGTCATTACAGCTATTTCATTTCCAAGGTCAAGTTTACGGAATGCACCGGAATCCCGGTATAAGAAAGGAAGGTTTTGAAATGGTCAAAGGTTATAAGGCTTTTGATAAAGATTGGACTTGCCGCCCTTCCCCCGGTGTAAAGAAACAGTATTCTTGCCCCGGAATGTTTGAAACCACAATTAAACCTTCTGTTTGCAATCATGGAATGCACTTCTGCAAGGAACTGAAAGATGTGTTTGATTACTATTCCAATTCCCCGGAAGAAGTGAGAATTGCCGAAGTGATCGCACATGGGGAAGTTGCAGAGCATGGGAACAAGTGCAGCACCAACAAACTTGAAGTTGTGCGGGAAATCCCATGGGAAGAAGTTTACCGCCTTGTGAATGAAGGAAAAGGCTGTTCTGGTATCTGCAACACCGGCGACTGCAACACCGGCAACCGCAACACCGGCAACCGCAACACCGGCGACCGCAACACCGGCGACTGGAACAAGACAAGCTTTTCTTCCGGGTGCTTCTGTACCGAAAAGCCGAAAATCATGATGTTCAATAAACCTTCTGATTGGACTATGGATGATTGGTTGAATTCTGATGCCCGGTTCATTCTGAATCAGATTCCTAAGAATGTTGTGGAATGGGTTTGGGAACAGGATATGACCGATGAAGAAAAGGCCGCTAATCCTACATACAAAACCACGGGTGGTTATTGCAGGATTCCCGATGAAACCGAAAATGCACAGCGCTATTGGGATGGATTACCGGATTGGAAGCGGGAAATTATTTATCAGCTTCCCAATTTTGATAAAGAAATCTTTGAAGCTTGCACCGGTATCAAAATCTAAGAAAAGGAAGGTATTCAAGAATGAAACACCCCAATATCAGACCTAACCACAGCAAGAAGGAACTTCCCCTTAATTATGCCCCGGACACCCACAAGGATTTTTGTTCCCGGTGCTTCAAGCATAACAAGGGATGCCCCAATACCGGAAATACCCGGCTTGACCATTCTTGCAGACTTTAAGAAAAGGAAGTGTTTACATGAGCAGCGCAGCAAATCACCGCAAGCGTTCCCACAGAAGTTACAGCAAGCACATGAGCGCCGTTAATGGCATGGCAAGACCCCGCTATATCACAGCGGCAAGAAAGGAAGCCGCTAAACAGGGATTCAGCTTCAAGCGGTTCTTCAAGAAGATTATCCCGCAAGTGTTCAAGAAATCCGCTGAAACACAGCAGCATGATTGAACGGTTACCCATTAAGGGTTATGAAGGGCTATATGAAATTGACCGTGAAGGAAATGTGTATTCCTTGTTACAGACCAATTCCAGAAGAAAGGGAAAGCTTAAAGATTACGCCGGTTCTAATGGTTATCGGAAAGTAAATCTTTATGATTTGGATGGTAAATGTAAAAAGAAATTCATTCACAGGTTGGTTGCGGAAACTTTTATTCCTAACCCTTTGAACAAACCCAATGTAAACCATTTGGATTGTGATACCGCTAATAACCGGGTTGAAAATCTGGAATGGTGTACACAGTCTGAAAACATTAGATATTGCGTGAAGTTAGGCCGATATAAAAGCAATCTTCCGCAACTCAAAGGGGGTGTTGAACATATCCATTAAGCTTTTTGAACACCAAGCACGGGCTTTAGATTCAACAGCGGAACATAACCGAGTAGCTTACTATTTGGATATGGGTTAGGTTTGGGTAAAACCTTTGTGGGTTCTGAAAAAGCTGCTTCCTTCCCGGAAAAGATTCTTGTGGTTTGTCAGTATTCAAAAATTCAAGATTGGATTGAACACTTTCAGCAGAATTACCCCTTCACCGTGTTTGATCTAACGGAAAAGAAGCAGCTAACAGAATACTTAATGACTGTTGGAAAGTGCGTGGGTGTTATCAATTATGATTTGGTATTCAGGCGGTCAGATATTGCCCATATAAGCAACTTTACTTTGATGCTGGATGAATCTTCACTTATCCAAAACGAAACGGCAAAGCGGTCAAAATTCATTCTAAAGCTAAATCCCAAAAATGTAATCCTTCTTTCTGGAACACCTACTTCCGGGAAATATGAAAAGCTTTGGTCACAGCTTCACCTATTGGGTTGGAACATTTCTAAGAAGCTATATTTCAAGCAGTATGTGATTCAGGAATGGATTGATGATGGGGATTCCGGTTTTAAGATTCCTATTGTGGTTGGCTATAAGAATGTTGACCGGCTGAAAGAAAAGCTTTCTTCCTATGGGGCGGTATTCATGAAAACAGAAGAAGCCTTTGAATTACCGGAACAGGTTGATATTCCCATTAAAGTTCCAGCTTCCAGCGATTACCGGCGATTCATGCGGAAGGATGTTGTTACCGTCAACCGGCTTGATACCGGGGTTACCGGATGGAAAACAACTATGGAAGCTGAATTGATCGGTGATACAAGCCTTACCAAGCGCCTATATGCCCGGATGCTTTGTGGACAGTATAACGTGAACAAGCTGCAAGCCTTTGAAGATCTGATTCAGGGAACTAATGAACGGTTGATTGTGTTCTACAACTTCAAGGAAGAATTTCAACTTCTGCTTCAAATAGCTGCAAACCACGGAAAGAACATTTCCTTTGTGAATGGGGATAAAAAAGACCTTTCCAGCTATGAACAGTTTGATGATTCAATCACCTTCATTCAGTATCAAGCCGGTGCAATGGGCTTGAATCTGCAAAAGGCTAATCAGATTGTTTACTTCACACTTCCAGAAAGACCGGATTTGTTTGAACAGTCTAAGAAGCGTATTCACCGAATAGGCCAAGAAAAGCGGTGCTTCTATTACTACCTTCTTTGTGAAAACAGCGTTGAACTTGATATTCTGGAAAATCTCAAAATGCGGAAGGAATACAATGATGCGCTTTTTCAGAAATACGATGAAGAAACCAAAAGAAAGGATGAACACGATGGATGAAGAAAAGGTTCTTGGTGATCTGGATTTGACAGATTATCAAAAAACATGGGATGAAATCTATGCCGAAACCGCTGCCCCGGATGCACCCCTTGAACCGGTCAGGGTTTCCCGGAAACAGGCACGGAAGAACAGGAAAGCTAAGACCGCTGCAACGGTTATCAAGGCTGTTCTGATTGGGTTCTGCATTGGTTTCCTTCCCTATGTGCTGTTGAATCAGCAGACTAACCCCCGCCTTTGGGCTATTCCCCTTACCCCGGTTGCTATGTATCTGGTTTATAGCATGGTGACCGATTTGAAAGGATGGTTGAACCGTGATGAAGATTTGTAATGATGCTGTTGAATACGGTTCTGATTGTGGAAAAACAATCTGTTGCCGGGATTGCCCGGAAGCGGCAACCTGTAAAAATGTTTGCAGCTTTGCCCCGGCTGATTGCGGGAATGTAGTGACAGAGGAAACCGCCCTTCAAACCTTCCAGCAGAACAATCAGCTTGCAATCAACCGGGTTACCAAGATTCTTGCTTTGAAGAAGAAGCTGGATGAACAGGAAAAAGCACTAAGGGAAGCTTTGGTTTCCGGTATGGAAAAGTACGGAATCAAGAGTTTTGAAACCGATACTTTGAAGGTTACCTTCAAGGATGCTTACCAGAAAGCCGGGATTGATTCTAAGAAGCTGAAAGCAGATTTCCCGGCTGTGTACCAAGCCTGTTACAAACCTTCCAATGTGAAAGCTTCCGTTGTGGTTAGCCTGAAAGATGGTTGAATATCAAGCCGCTTATAACTGGTATAGATGCCGTGAATGCAAGAAAGTTTTCCCGGCTGAAATCATGAAGTTCTTCAATGATTGTGAGTATAAGCCAAAATTCCGGTTTTGCCCGAATTGCGGCAAACCAACAGAAGGAAGTGATTCACATAGCAGCAGAAAAGAACTTTGAAAACCGGGTGAAGAAGTGGTTACAGGAACAGGGTATTTACCCCCTTGGTTATGCCGCTGATAAGATGGATGTTCCCCCCATTGGTTACTATGAAAAGCGGTGGGGCGGGGGCTATTCCAAAAAAGGGTTACCGGATATGCACATTGTAGCAAACGGGATTTCCCTTGATGTGGAACTGAAAGCCCCTAATGGGAAACCGTCTGAATTGCAGATTCACAATATCAGGCAAATCAATCAGGCCGCTTCCGTTGCCCTTTTTCTGTTCCCGGATGGGTTTGAACAGTTCAAAGAAATCATGAAAGGGGTGATTAAGTGCAATACAGTCATTCCGCTATTGAATGCTTTGAAAGCTGCAAACACAAGTACAAGTTGCGATACATTGACAAGCTTGAAGTGATTCAAGACTATGCAGCGGATAACCCGCTTGTGATCGGTACAGCGCTGCATACCGGAATTGAAAAGGATATTGAAACCGCTATCAGGGAATATTACCTTTCCTTTCCGATTATCACAGATGCCCATATCACGGAAGCAATGAAGCTTGAAATGCAGATTCAGAAAGCAAGGGCGGTTGTTCCTTCCGGTAAACATGAAGTTCTGATTTCCACCAAGCATTTCAAAGGGTTTATTGATCTGCTTGCCCCGGTCGGTTATATGAGCCGACACCACCCGGAAAACCCGTATGGAACAGATGTTGATTTATTTGATTTGTATGATTTCAAGTATTCCAACAATGTTGACCATTACAAGCAATCCCGGCAACTTCATCTTTACAAGTATTACTTTGAACAGATGAACCCCGGCAAGAAAATCAGAAACCTTTACTTCCTGTTTGTTCCTAAGAACGGAAGGAAACAGAACCCCGGTGAAAGCCTTTACAGTTACCGGTTAAGGGTTCTGGATGAATTAGCCCCCACACAACCCCAGCTTCTTCAAATCCCCTTTGATTATCAAAAAGTGATTGAACACCTTGAACTAATTCAAGATGTTCAAACGGAAACCAAGTATGGAGCAAGCCCCGGTTATCTTTGCCGGTTTTGCGATTATTACGACTATTGTCAGAAAGGATGTAGTTACATGATTTTACCGAGTGCAGAAAGAAGAAACATTTCCGAAACTAAGAAGCGGAAAATCTGGATTTATGGTGCTGCTTTCAGCGGCAAAACAACCATGCTGGATGCCGCCCCTAATCCCCTGAACCTGAACACGGATGGAAACATTCAGTTTGTCACTATGCCTTATGTCCCCATTAAGGATGAAGTGAAGGTTGAAGGCCGGGTTACCAAGCGGAAATATGCTTGGGAAATCTTCAAGGAAACCATTGGGGAACTTGAAAAGGGCGGCAATGATTTCAAAACTATTATTGTTGATCTGCTTGAAGATACCCGTGAAGCTTGCAGAATCTTCATGTATGACCAACTGAAAATTCAACATGAATCTGATTCCGGTTATGGCAAGGGTTGGGATATTATCAAAACCGAATACCTTTCCACCATTCGCCGCCTGTTCAATCTGGACTATGAAAACATCATTGTAGTTTCTCATGAAGATGTTTCTAAGGACATTACCAAGAAAAACGGTCAGAACATTACCCGGATTGCCCCCAATATTCAAGATGCCATAGCAAACAAGGTTGCCGGTATGGTTGATATTGTGGCAAGGGTTGTGGTTGAAGATGATGGGAGCAGAACCCTTAACTTCAAGCAAAATGAAGTTGTTTTTGGCGGTGGACGCTTGAAGGGTATCAAGGAAACTTCTATTCCCCTTTCATGGGAAGCCCTTATGAATGTTTACGATGAAGCTAATGCTTCCGTTGCCGCTGGTAATGCAGCAGCCCCCGCCCCGGTGGAAGCCCCTAAGAGCAGAAGCCGCAAGAAGGATAACCCCGATATTAACCGGGTAACCGGTGCAACCCCGGAAGAACAGAAAGCGGAAGAAGCCCTTGAACGGGGTGAAAATGTGGTTGATGCCCACGATGAACCGGTTGACGCTGCCCCGGTAGAAGAACCTTATACCGGTGAAGATGATCTTCCTTGGAAGGGTGATGAAGCGCCGGTTGAAAAGACCGATGTAAACCCCGCCGCCCCGGAAAGCACCCCCGGTAGAAGGACACGGAGAAGCAGAAAAGCGGAATGAAAATCTTCCTTGCTATCATTGCCCTGTTATTGCTTTGGGGCATGATCGGTGACAGAAACACCGATAACCGCCACAATTACACACTTGGTTTCATTGCTTGTGTTGCCGGTGTGATCTTGATAGAACTTTACAAATAAAACAAAAGAAAGGTTAGGTATTAAAAATGGCTGATATGTTTGATAAGTGGGATTCCGAGATTGACACGGAAGGTTTGCAGAAGGATGTTGAAGAAGCTGCTAAGAATGGCGGCAACTTCAAGGAAGTTCCCGATGGTATCTATGAAGTTGCCGTTGAGCAGATGGAACTGAAAGCTTCCAAGAAGGGTGACCCGATGGTTAGCATTTGGTTTAAGATCGTTGCCGGTGACTTTAAGGATTCCCGGATTTTCTATAATCAGGTTGTGCAGAACGGAACGGGAATCCACTTCAACAATGAACTGTTGCGTTCCATGGGGCTTGATACCGTTTCCAGCATTGAAAGCCGGGGCGGTAAGCTGTTCCAGACCTATAAGCAGTATGCAAATCTGCTTATGGATTGTGCGGAAGAAATTGAATCCGCTAACCTTACCTTCCAGCTTAACTATGGCACTGGAAACAAGGGATTCCACACTTACGCTATTGAAGATATTTTTGAAAATTAAGGTTTAAAAATAAACGGGATTCCCCCGGTGATCTAACGCCGGGGGAACTTCCAGAAAGAAGGTGATTCCCATTCTTTTCTATGATTTTGAGGTTTTCAAGTATGATTGGTTAGTTGTCATTATAGATATGACCGAAAAGAAAGAAACCGTAATCATTAACGATGTGGATAAACTGGAAGCCTTTTATCAAAGCAAGATAAATGATATTTGGGCGGGTTTCAATTCCCGGAACTATGACCAATGGATTTTGAAAGGGATTCTTTGTGGATTTGACCCCAAGAAAATCAATGATTACATCATTGTGAAAGGTAACCCCGGTTGGAAATACAGCAGCTTGTTTAGGGGGATGCAGCTTTACAATTATGATGTGATGGCAAACATTGACCGGGGTTTGAAAGTCTTTGAAGGGTTCATGGGCAATAACATCAAAGAAACAAGCGTTCCCTTTGACATTGATCGGAAGTTGACCCCGGAAGAAATTGAACAGACAGTTTTCTATTGTCGGCACGATGTTGAACAAACCATTGAAGTTTTCTTGAAGCGGAAAGATGATTTCACCGCCCACATGGGTTTAGTGAAGTTAGCTTGTCAGGGGCGGGAACTTGATTTGAACCTTTTGGGAAAGACTAAAGCCCAGCTTGCCGCCGTTATTCTGGAAGCTACACAGAAACCACACAATGATGAATTTGACATTGATTTCCCGGAAACCTTAGATATTCACAAATATACCCATGTTCTGGATTGGTACAATGACCCGGAACACCGGAAGTATAACTTCACTGTTCCCGGCAAGAAAACCCCTGAAAAGATGCAGCTTCAAACGGTTATAGCCGGTTGCCCCCATGTTTTTGCATGGGGCGGGGTTCATGGGGCGCTTGAAAAGTATCACGGCAAGGGATTCTTCCTAATGGCTGATGTTGCTTCCCTGTACCCGTCTTTGATGATTCGTTATAATCTGCATTCCCGGAACATGAAAGACCCTAAGAAGTATGAAGAAATCTATCATACCCGGCTTAAATATAAGGCCGAAAAGAACCCGCTGCAAGCGCCGTTGAAGTTGGTGCTAAATTCCACCTATGGGGTTATGAAAGACCCAAATAACGGGTTATATGACCCACGGCAAGCAAACAGGGTGTGTGTTTACGGTCAGTTGCTTATTCTGGATTTGATAGAGCATTTGGAAGTTATACCGGGGCTTGAACTAATTCAATCTAACACGGATGGTATCTTAATCAAAATGGCAAGGGCTGATGATTATGACCGGGTTGATGATATTTGTGCAGCATGGGAAGAAAGAACCGGCTTGAATCTGGAATTTGATGAATATTCAGAAGTGTTCCAAAAGGATGTAAACAATTATCTGATTCTTCCCCATGGTGATCTGTATGACGAAAAAGGAAAACCCCGGTGGAAATCTAAAGGCGCTTATGTGAAGAAGCTGAATCCGCTGGATTATGATTTACCCATTATCAATCAAGCCTTGATTGAATACATGGTGAAGAAAACCCCGGTGGAAAGAACAATAGCCGCTTGTGATGATCTGAAAGAATTCCAGCTTGTCACCAAGATTTCAGGCAAGTATGAAACTATCCTTTATGGCGGGAAGCCCTTGAATGAAAAGTGTATCAGAATCTTTGCTTCCTTGGATGAATCAGATGGTGGAGTTTACAAGGTTCACGCTGAAACACACAAATCTGCAAAGATTCAGAATAGCCCGGAACATTGCTTTATCTTCAATGATGAAGTGAACGGGGTTAAATGCCCTTCCAAGCTTGACCGTCAATGGTATGTTGACCTTGCAAACAAGCGGTTGAAAGATTTTGGGGTGATCTGATGGAACAGGAAACCATTATAAGAATCAAATGGGGTTCGGGAAGTATGGAATTCATAGCAGAAAAATACTTTCCGATTACCGCCGAAAAAATGACCAAGCTTTATAAAAAGTGCATTCGGTATGATATGAATGATGAAGAAGTTGTTCAACAGATTCTTGAATCATTGAATCGACTGGAAGCCCATTACAAGGAACAGCTTCAAAAGGATATGGATTACCGGAACAAGAAAGCGGAAGATTTAGCCCTTGCAGTTGGACGGAAAAAGAAAAAGCTTTGCCGGGAACACCTGAAAGCAGCTAATGAAACCGTAAAGGCCACAAATCAAACCTTGAAACAGGTTCAAAAGAACATTGAACTTTTAACTTTGCTTTCCACAGCTAAGAAGTAGGTGAAAAGAATGGGTTGGACTGGAAACAATACAGCTTTCAGAACTTACATAAAGGGAAAAGATAAAGCTTCCGCAGAAGCACACAAAGGGAAAGACCATGTAAGAACCTTTGAAGATGCTTCCCAATTCCCTTCTTTTGGTGCTGCCCTGAATGATGGGTTTGTTGATATTTCCTTTGACACGGAAGAACTTTCAAATATGTTTCTTGATATGGCTGATAAGTATGAATGGAACTGTTTGATTTTGGAGAATATCGAAAATCACCACATTCACAGCATTTGGAAGGACACTAAGCACCGGATTTCTAAGGATGGAAAGGATAAAAAGCTTGCTGTTGGCTTGATTGCCGATATTCACAGCGGTTCAACCTATATTCCCTTACGGGTGAACGGTGTTGACAGATTCCCCCCTTATTTTGACCCGGAAAGCACCTTTGATGAAGTTCCTAATGAATTACTTCCTGTTTCAACTACTATCGACCTGTTAGGCATGGAAGAAGGTGATGGAAGGAATGACACCCTTTACCGCTATATTCTGATTCTTCAAAATCAACTTTACCTTGAAGATGAAGCTATCAGGGCGGTTATCAGGAACATCAATGAATTCATCTTGAAAGAACCCCTTTCAGAAGAAGAACTTAGTGTGATCTTACGGGATGAAAGCTTTCAGAAACCTTCCTTCTTCAAAGCAAACACTTTCCTTTTTGATAAGTTCGCTGCTTATATCGTGAACATTGCCCATGTTGTTATGATTAACAATCAACTTCATGTTTACAAGGATGGGGCTTATGTGACCGGCTATAAGCAGATTGAAAAAATCATGATTAAGAGTATTCCCAATTTGAAAAAGACACAGCGCCGGGAAGTTATTGACTATATGGAACTGATAGCAGAAACCTTGAAACCGTCTGATGCAAGATACATAGCCTTTCGGAATGGGGTTTATAACGTGATTGAAAAACGCTTGATTCCCTTCACCCCTAATTTGGTTATCACCAATAAAATAGATTGGGATTATAACCCAAACGCTTATTCTGAATTGGCTGATACCGTGCTTAACCGGCTGGCCTGTAATGATCGGGAAATAAGGTTGCTACTTGAAGAATGTATTGGTTATTGCTTCTATCGGAGAAATGAACGGGGCAAGGCTTTCATCTTGACTGGCACAAGGGCAAACGGCAAATCAACCTTCTTGGATTGTATCAAAACCATTCTTGGAGCTGATAACATTTCCGCTTTGGAACTGAAAGAACTTGGTGATCGGTTTTCTTCCGCTATGATGTTTGGGAAGCTGGCAAACCTTTCAGATGATATAGCAGATGATTTCCTTCAAGGAAGTCAAATCAGCACTTTCAAAAAGGTTGTGACCGGCAACCGGATTAAAGCAGAACGGAAAGGGCAAGACCCCTTTGAATTTGAACCTTATGTGAAAATCATAGCTTCTGCAAACGATATTCCCAGAACAAAAGACAGAACCGGGGCGGTTCTTAGGCGCTTGGTGATTATCCCCTTCAACGCTTCCTTTGAACCTACCTTACCGGATGGAAGCCCTAACCCTAATTATGACCCTGAAATAAAATACCGCCTGTTTGAACAGGAAAGCATTGAATACTTCATTAAGGTTGGTATTGAAGGATTGCAACGGGTTCTAACAACAGACAGATTCACAGAACCGGAAGTTGTGAAGGAAGCCTTGAAGGGATATGAAGAAGATAATAACCCCATTATTGGATTCTTAGAGCAGACGGAAATTGATGAAATCGAAAATGAACCCACACCCAATGTGTACAAGCTTTATCAGGTATTTTGTGCTGAAAACGGTATGAACCCAATGGGCGCTAAAGAGTTTACCAAACAGGTTTGTAAACGGTTGAACATGGATGTTAGAGATGCACGGGTTGACGGAAGGAAAACCCGAATTTATGTAAGAAAGGATTCTTGAACAATGACAGTTGAAAAGAGAATTGAACATTTCAGAAACTTCATGGGTAAAACCATGATGGAAGCAAGCATTGACCACATTCAGCAAGCCCTTGTTGATCTGGACTTTTTTAACAAACCCGCTTCTATTTCACACCATGGGCAGAACACCGGGGATTTGTTCTATCATTCCTTAGATGTTGCCCGGAATCTTGTGAATCTAACAAACCGGCTGGAACTGAAATGGGACAGACCCAGCAGCCCCTATATTGTTGGATTCCTTCATGATCTATGCAAGTGTGATAATTACATTCATCCCCCGGCTGATGTTGACCCGGAACATTGGGCTTATAACAATTCCACTATCCTTACCGGTCATGGTGAAAAATCCGTGATTATGGCCTTGAAGATTCTTCCCCTTACGGATGAAGAAATTGCCTGTATCAGATGGCACATGGGCGCTTTCGATGATAAAGAGAACTGGAACAATTACGGTCATGCTATCACCGTTTACCCCAATGTGCTTTACACCCACACGGCTGATATGATTGCCGCCCGGATTCATGGTATCTGATTATGGTGGGTTTCATTGTTGGGCTTTTTATCGGTGCATTTATCGGAATGCTTATTGCTGCCCTTCTTGTATCTGGAAAAGATACAGTTCATGAATTCATGTATTACAAATGTGATTGTGAAGGTGAAGATTTTGGAGAATCAGAACCCGAAGAAAAACCTTGAAGGTTATGCAGACCCCACAGCTTATAACGGGTTGAAGGGGATAATCAAGGAAGAATCTGAAAGCGAAAAGAAGAACCGGGAATTGATTCATGTATTCAGAAGAATTGCTTCCCTTGCCGGTTTTGAGATCGTGGGAAGAATCACCTTGAAAGATAAATCAAATGGGAAGGTGTATAAATGATGGGTGAAACCTGTACTATTGAAATCCATTTTGTGAATGGTGATAAGAAAGAAATCCCCGGTGCTTCAAATTGGGGGTATCAGAAAGCAGCGGAAGGGAATTATTGCTTTTTCGTTGAAAAGGACAACCACAGGGATTACTTCCCTTCCGTCAATGTAAACGCTATTGGAAAGGCCGGTGATTTTCGTGTTAAAGGTTGAAAAAGTTCAAGTTTGGGGATTTGAACACGCTGTTAGAGGGATGCGGAATCCTTATGATTCATGGGCTAAGTCTGATAGCGGTGTTTGCACGGTAACTGATTGCTATAACTGTAATGGTCATTGGAGCGGGAAACCTTGCTTTGTAATCGGGGCTAATGATCTGGCTTTGATGCGGAAACTTTACGCCGGGGGAAGTGAACACCGGAAGTTCCTTAGACAAATCATGGTGAGCATGGATATAACCGCCCCGCTGTATTGGTGGAAGGAATTCGATACATACAAGGTTGGTACAGTTGCTAATAGCTGTTCCACCATGCACCGGATTCAGGCCAAAGAATTTACCCTTGACGATTTCAGCACGGAACACCTAACCGGGACTTCATGCACCGTGCTTAGTGATCTGCTTGCAACCATGAACCTTTACCGGGATATGTTCTTGAAGAACAAGGATAAGGGTGATTGGTGGCAACTGATTCAGCTTCTTCCCACAAGCTACAATCAGAAACGCACGGTAACCATGAACTATGAAAACGCCGTTGCCATTATCAAGCAGCGGAACGGTCATAGGCTGGATGAATGGCACACATTGATTTTGGAATTAATTAAGCTGCCTAATCTGGCGGCAATCATAGGAAAATAGGGTTGTTTTTGTTCCGCTGTTCCGCTTCCTGTTCCGTTAAAGTTGTTTCAGCGGAACAGCGGAAAACCCTTGTAAATACTATATTTTTTAGCTTGCTGTTCCGCTGTTCCGCTTAATGGTCAATGTTCTTATAAGGACTTTACCGAAATAAAGTATATAAAAATATATAATATATAGAATATAGGCGATTTCAACGGAACAACGGAACAGAAAAGCCGAAAAGCCTTGATTTTACAGGGGTTTTAAGGTGTTCCGTTGAAAAATCCAGCGGAACACAACGGAACACGCAACGGAACAAATCAGAAAGGGGTTAGTGAAGTGACCTTTGTTGAAGCAAAGAAGTATTTGCAGCAGCCGGGGATTCTGAATAAGACCATTGAAACAAAGATGCAGCTTCTTCATGAATTGAAAGAAAAACGCTTTTGCATTCAGGCAACCGATTATTCAAAAGACAAGGTTCAATCTTCTGTTTCCGGTGATAGTCTTGAAAAATTAATTTCAAAAATAGTTGACTTAGAACGGGAAACGGATAAGTTAGTTGATAGCTATATTGATGTGAAATGGGAAATAATCAAGAAAATTGAAAAGCTTCCTAAGAAGCAGCGGGAAGTGTTGCTTTTGAAATACATTGATGAAGAATCCATTTCAGAAATAGCTTTTGAACTGAATCTTTCCACAAACCGGATAAAGCAAATAACCAATGATGCAATCTTGAACTTTTCTAAACAGGCTTGACATACTTACCAAGCATATGTTATTATAAGCTATGATCGAAATAGTATAGATACCAGAAACCCGCCTATTGAGCATGATAGGCGGGTTTGTCTATTCCCCGGAAGGTTCTCAGATTTTGGGTGTAGCTGCCAACACCTGAATGACCTCCTTCCTTCCGGGGAATTTTTTCATGGAAAGGTGATGATTGCCGTGAACGCAAAACAAAAAAGATTTGCAGATGAATACTTGATTGATTGCAACGCTACACAAGCGGCAATCAGGGCGGGTTATTCCCCTAAGACAGCTAATGAACAGGGAAACCGGCTGTTAGCTAATGTTAGTATTTCAAGCTACATTGAACAACAGCTTGAACAAATCCACAATGCTAAAACCGCTGATGCTCAGGAAGTGCTTGAATACCTTACCGCCGTTATGCGGGGTGAACACACGGAACAGGCGCTTAGATTGGTGGGTGAAGGGGTACAGGAAATTGATACCATGGAAGTTTCCGCAAAAGATCGGTTGAAAGCCGCTGAATTGATCGGCAAGCGCTATGGCATGTTCAAGGATAATGTGAATGTTTCCGGTTCTGTTCCCGTTGTCATTGCTGATGATCTGGAAGCCGATTAGTAACGGGTTAATAACAGATTTGGTTGAATAGCCCTAAACTATTGGATTCTGTTTCTATTGGACGATGAAAAGAAGAAATGAAGTCAGAATTTCCCTTAAAGAAGCTGTTGGGAAAGGCTATTATGATTTCTGGAATTTCAAAGGAAGGTATAGGGTTGTAAAGGGAAGCCGTGCTTCCAAGAAATCTAAAACCGCTGCTTTGTGGTACATCGTGAATCTGATGAAATACCCGGAAGCTAATCTTCTGGTAATTCGTAAGACTTACAGAACCCTAAAAGATTCCTGTTTTACGGAATTAAAATGGGCGGTACACCGGTTGAAGGTTGATGATTTTTGGGATTTCAAGGAATCACCCCTTGAAGCAACCTATAAGCCAACAGGTCAAAAGATATATTTCCGGGGGCTTGATGACCCCCTAAAGGTTACTTCTGTTACAGTTGATACCGGCTATTTGTGCTGGATGTGGATTGAAGAAGCCTATGAAATCACCAAGGAAGAAGATTTTGATACCCTTGATGAATCAATCCGTGGTGAAGTTCCCCCGGAACTGTTCAAGCAGATTACTTTTACTTTCAACCCATGGAATGAAAGACATTGGATGAAGCACCGGTTTTTCGATGATCTAACCGGGTATGATGCCGATGGAAAGCCCATATACAAGGCAAGGGAAAACCCGCTTTCAGAAGATGGTGATATTCTTGCCTTAACCACCAATTACCTTTGTAATGAATTCCTTGATGAAGCAGATATAAAGGTTTTTGAAAAGATGAAAAAGAACAACCCCCGCCGCTATGCTGTTGCCGGTTTAGGTGGTTGGGGTGTTGTTGATGGGTTGGTTTATGAAAATTGGATTGAACAGTCTTTTGAACTGATAAGCAAGAAGGAATTCTTGAAGCTGGATGAAGCCCAGCAGAAAGCAAAGAACTATGTGTTTCGGGAAAGCCTTCAATCTGCTTTCGGTTTGGACTTTGGTTATACAAATGACCCTTCCGCTTTGTTTGCCGGTTTCGTTGATCTGGAAAACCGGATAATCTATGTTTGGGATGAACTGTATGAACAGGGATTGTCAAACAAGCGGATTTATGAACGGGTTACCGGGATGGGCTATGGAAAAGAAGCTATCACCGGTGATTCAGCAGAACCCAAAAGCATTGATGAATTACGGGGTTTCGGTTTGAGGATAACCGGCGCTAAGAAGGGTAAGGATTCAATCAATAACGGGATTCAATGGATTCAGGATTTTAAGATTGTGATTCATCCCCGGTGTGTGAACTTCCTAACTGAAATCAGTAATTACCAATGGGCTAAAGATAAGTTTGGGAATAAGCTGAATGTTCCCATTGACGATTTCAATCACCTTATGGATGCTATGCGCTATGCACTGGAAAAGTATATTCTTGGTGGGCGCTGGATGTTCTAACCAAGGTGGGTTAATAGCGTATTAGTAACAAGCAGCACGAAAAAGCCCTATTTTACAAGGGTTTGTTTCTATTTAGCAATAACGGTGATGAAAATGTACTTACATGAAGTGTTGACAGATGTTAGATTTCATTTGGTGGTTGCTATTTATTGCGCTGGCCTTGCTTCCGGTCTTGTTCCTTCTTTGCTGCTTACCTTTTGGGAAGAAAAGAAGAACCGGAAGAAGAAAGGGAAACACGAAAAGGGCTAAAGGTATGCAGATTGTAATTAACGGGTTGAAATGGAAAGTGTTCAATGCAGACCCGGAAAGCAAGAATCTAAGAAATTCAAGGGATGTTGAATGTTTCGGAATCACAAGCTATCCCCGCTTGATGATCTTTCTTAGGAATGACCAAGCCCCGGAACTGTACCGGCAAACCTTGATTCATGAACTTGTTCACGCTTACGCTTTTTCATTCGGTGTTCATCTTTACGCCGATGAAGATACAGAAGAAAGTGTGTGTGATTTCTTTGGAGCTAACGCCGATAAGATAATCACACACACTAATTTGATTATGGAAAAACTTTATGGGAAGGGGTGAAACCGGTGCTTACTATTACAGAAATTAAGCGTTTCATGGAAGAAGATGCTTCCAGCGCTAAAAAGAACCTTGCAAGACAGGGTTTGAAATACTATGAAGGGGAACATGATATTCTGAATTATCAGATTTATTACTATGATGCTGATGGACAGTTGCAGCTTGACCGGTTCAAGTCAAATATCCGTATCAGTCACCCCTTCTTCACGGAACTTGTTGACCAACAGGTTCAATATATGCTTTCCGGTGATGGTAATATCATTAGATCGGATATACCGGAATTGCAGACGGAACTTGATGATTATTTCAATGATGATTTCTATTCTGAAATCTATGAACTGCTTCAAGGTACGATTGCAAAGGGCTTTGAATACGTTTATGCGGTAACCGATAAAGACGGAAAAACCCGGTTTGAATGTGCTGATTCTATGGGTGTGGTTGAAATCCGTGCTAAAGATACGGATGATAAATGTGAATACTACATCTATTGGTATATTGACCGGATTGAAAAGGGCAAAAAGGTTATCAAGCGTATTCAGGTATGGGATTCACAGCAAGTTTATTTCTATGTTCAAGATGGACGGGGAAAAATTAAACTTGATGAAGATGCCGAAATGAACCCACGCCCCCACACGATTTATACCGATAAGAAAGGTGAAAAATTTGGGAAGGGCTTTGGGTTTATACCATTTTGGCGGTTGGATAACGGAAGAAAGCAGTTTTCCGGGTTGAAGCCTATTAAAGCTTTGATTGATGATTATGACCTTATGGCCTGTTCCCTTTCCAATAACCTTCAAGATTTCACGGATGCCTTGTATGTGGTTTCCGGGTTTCAGGGGAACAACCTTGATGAAATGATTCAGAATATCAAGGCTAAGAAACATATTGGTGTTGATGGGGGTGGAACGGTTGATATTAAAACCGTTGATATTCCCTATGCAGCACGGGAAACCAAGCTTGATTTAGATGAAAAGAACATTTACCGCTTTGGTATGGGGTTCAATTCAGCCCAATTAGGGGATGGAAACATCACCAACATTGTTATCAAATCCCGGTATGCGCTGCTTGATCTGAAATGCAATAAGCTGGAAATCCGCTTGAAGCAATTCCTTAGAAAGCTGGTTGCCGTTGTTCTGGATGAAATCAATGCCCGGAACAAAACGGATTATCAGGATAAGGATGTTTATTTTGTGTTTGATCGTGAAGTTATGACCAATGCACAGGATAACGCCGCTATTGAAAAGACGGATGCCGAAAAGCAGCAGATTCAGATTAACACCCTTCTTACCCTTGCAAACACCCTTGATTCTGAAACCATTATTCAGATGATTTGTGATATTCTGGATATTGACTATGAAGAAATCAAGGGGAAGCTTCCTAAAGGGGATGAAGAAGCGGAAGAAGATATTGACGATGCTGAAAACCTGTTGAATGGGGTTGGTGCTGATGGCGCTGAATAAGCGTGAACAGGAAGTTCAACAGGCTAATCTTGACGCTGAAAAGCTTCTTCTGAAACAACTGCAAGCCTGTTACCGGAAAGCACAAGCCGATTGTGTGAAGCGGATTGAAGAACTTGCTGGAAGATCGGACTTGGAAAACCTTCAAAGCATTGTTTTTCAGGTACAGTATCAAAAAGCTATCATGCAGCAGATAACCGGGATTCTGGACACGCTGCAAAGCACACAGTTCAAGAGTGTTGCCGATTACCTAACCACTTCCTATGAAAATGGTTGGGTTGGTGCTTTCTATGATCTGCAAGGGCAAGGAATACCGCTTATCATTCCCATTAACCAAGAACAGGTTGTTCAAGCAATTCAAAATGATGCTAAACTTTCCAAGTCTTATTATGATAGGCTTGGTGAAGATGTGACTTTCCTGAAAAAAGCCGTGAAAGCCCAAGTATCAAGAGGAATTGCAAACGGTTCTTCTTGGTTTCAGGTTGCCCAAGAACTTCATAATAAAATGACTAACCCTTTTGGGAATGCTTTATATAACGCTATGCGGATAGCAAGAACAGAAGGGCATAGAATTCAACAGCAATCCCAGTGGAACGCTATCACGGAAGCCAAAAAAGCCGGGTGTGAAATCGTGAAACAATGGGATTCTACCCTTGATGGAAGAACCCGTTCCACTCATGCCCGGTTAGATGGTCAAATCCGGGAAATTGAAGAACCCTTTGAAGTAGACGGGAAAATAGCAATGTACCCCGGTGCTTTCGGTAGACCGGAAGAAGATATTCATTGCCGGTGCTGTTGCGCTCAAAGGGCAAAGTGGGCGCTTGATGAAGATGAACTTAGAATCCTTGAAGAAAGGGCTAAGTTCTTTGAACTGGATAAAACAGAAGATTTTGAACAGTTCAAAACTAAGTATTTACAGGTTGCCCCGAATGCTGCTAAAATAGAAACGGGGGATTCCCTTTCTAAACCCCTTACTTCTTCAACAGACCCCGCTTATGACCCGCTTTTATCAACCTTAGATAAGCGGGGTATCAAATATAAACCGGTTGAAGCAAATAAAACCTTGCTTACACGGGAACAGATGATTGATACCCTTGCCGGTGGAGATAAAACAGTTGGTTCATGCGCTTCCCTTGGTCTTGCTTATATTGGGCAAAGGCAAGGTTGGAACATTCATGATTTCCGGGGCGGGGATAGTCAACAATTCTTTTCCAGCAGCTTTAACCTTATGACTTTATCAAAAGCAACTGGATTGAAAACCATGAAAGCGGAAGGGGCTTGTTCCCTTACTGTTGGAAACCGGCTATTGAAACAGGTTCAAGTTGGAAAAGAATATTACCTTTGTACAGGTAAACACGCCGCAATAGTCAGAAAGACAGAAGAAGGAAAGCTTCAATATCTGGAATTGCAATCCGCAAGATTCAGCGGTTGGAGAGACTTCAACGGAAATCCAAGGGCTACTTTACATGATCGGTTTGGATGTACACAAACTTCTGATTATGGAAGTTCTGCAAGGCTTGATTTCATGATTGATATAGAAGAAAGTGATTTTTCAACTGATGAATTCAAATCCCTTTTAGGTTATATCAATACCGATGAATCAGAACAGAAGAAGGGTGAACATGGAACAATCAAATAAGTTCTATAAAGAAAACCCGGATGATAAGATTTGGTGGGTGAATAACCCGGAAACTAAAGGTGAATGGTTGTTTTCTTTTGATAAGAAAACGGTGTTCAATATGTTTGCGGATTACCCGGATAAGCTTACACCGGAACAAAAAGCTATATTTGATGAAGAAAACCCCTTTTGGGCTGATTTCTTTAGTGATCGAACCTAACAGCATATTTCAATAAAACCCGTCTTTCCCTTTTGGGAAGGGCGGTTTTTATATGCCCGAAAACAGGTTAAAGGCGCTTAAACTATGATCTGAATATTACCGCTTGGAACAGCGGATTTACAAATAGTTCCTTGCCGGTGGAAGAAACCACACTTAAAAACATGGGCAAGTAGAAAGGATGAAACCAATGGAATTCTTGAAAGCTATTCTTGGTGATGATCTGTATAAACAGATTGAAACAGCGTTGAACACCTACAACGGCAACCCGGAAAACAAGGATAAACAGGTTAAGCTTGCTAACCTTGCAACCGGTGAATATGTCGGGAAGGGTAAATATTCCACGCTGGAAGCAGAGAAAGCAACCGCTGATTCTAAGCTTGCAGAAGCTAACACCCTTATTGAGCAGCTTAAAAAGGCTGCAAAGGGTGATGAAGGTTTGCAGGGCAAGGTTACCGAATATGAAGGTAAGATTGCCCAGCTTACACAGGCTTTGGAGCAGACTAAGATTGATGCAGCTATCAAGGTTGGCTTGCTTGCTGAAAAGGCTGTTGATGTGGATTATCTTACCTTCAAGCTGAAAGAAAAGGATGAAAAACTTGAACTTGATGAACAGGGCAACATCAAGGGATGGGCTGATAAGGTTGCTGCCCTGAAAACACAGCTTCCCGCACAGTTCAACGCCGATTCCGGGAACGGAAGTGGTTTTGATGGGTTTAGGCCGCTTGATAAAGATGGCAAGCCCGATGGTGACGGGAAACTTACCAAGGCTGATTTCCTGAAAAAGCCTTATGCAGAACGTATGAAGTTTTACAACGAAAACCCGGATGGTTACCGGGAACTTATGAATTCTTAATACAGAAAGGAAAATGAAAAAATGGCTAACGCTTATACTAAAATTGGTGACATTATCAATCCCGAAGTTATGGGTGATATGATCGAAGCCAAGATTGCCGCTCAGTGCAAGCTTACCCCCTATGCCCATGTGGATAACACCCTTGAAGGTGTTCCCGGTGATACTAAAACTGTTCCTTGCTGGAACTATGTTGGTGATGCGGAAGATTTTGACCCCGAAACCGCTTCTAACAGCAATGCTGAAATGGAAACCACCAAACTTACCGCTTCTTCCACGCAGTTCACGGTTAAGTGTGCTGGTAAGTCTATTTCCATTCTTCAGACCGCTATCAATTCTGGCCTTGGTGACCCCATTGGTCAGGCTGAAACCCAGCTTGCCAAGTCTATCACTGGTAAGGTTGACAATGATCTGATGGACGCTATCAAGACTGCCGCAACCGCCGCAACACCCACGGTGCAGATTGTTGGTGATGGTACTTCCGTTATCAGCTATGAAGGTATTGTTGATGCTAATTGCAAGTTTGAGGATGAAGAAGATGGAGTTGACAAGGTTCTGTTTATTCATCCCGCACAGGAAGCAACCCTTCTGAAAGATTCTAACTTTATCAGCGCTGATAAGTTTGAAGCCGGTGTTGCCGTGAATGGCGCTATTGGCAAGATTGCCGGTGCTTGGATTAAGAAATCTAAGAAAGTTCCTTCTGTTGGAACTGGTAGTTCTATGTATTACCTTTGCCCGGTTATCAAGACCGAACCCGATTCCGCTGAAACCGAGTACACGGAAGGTGAGCTTCCCGCCCTTACTATCTTCCTGAAAAAGAATACTCAGGTTGACCATGAATGGTTTCCCAAGAAACAGCGCCACGATATTACCGCCGCTAAGTATTACGGTGTTGCGGTTACCAATGCGGCTAAGATCGTGGTTGCCAAGTTCAAGGCGGTTGCTTCCGCTTAATTAACCCTTGAAGGGGGATAGACCATGATTGTTGATGTTGAAACCTTAATTTCAATGACTGAATTCCGGGGACTTTCGGAAACGGAATTGAAGCAGAAACTAAAGGCTATTGAGTTGGCAATCAGGGCATATACCAACAATAACTTCCAGAACCGTTGTGTTAGGTTTGAAGCAAAGACCTATTCCGATAAGGTTTATAGAACTTCCCCCTTCTTGCGGGTTGGTGATACAATCCAAATTTCTAAATCCGGGGTGAATGATGGAATCTATACGATTACCGAAATCACCCCGGAATTTATCAGGCTTGATACCACACTTCTTTTCATGGTGGATTACAACCTTATCACCAAGGTTGAATACCCGGTTGACATTGTTCAAGGGGTGATAAACTTGATGAAATGGGAAGTGGAAAACCGTGAAAAGGTCGGTATCAAGTCTGAAACGCTATCAAGGCATAGTGTAACCTACTTTGACCAAGACGCTAATAACACGGTTATGGGTTACCCCGTTGCGCTGCTTGGATTTCTTCAACCTTACATGAAAGCGAGGTTCTAACCATGAAGCGGATTGGTGGTAATCTTCAAGCCCTGTTGCAAGTCAAAGATGAAGGTGAAAAGAATGCCATTGGTGAACGTGTTCACATTTGGGATGATGTTACCGCCTTGAAGGGTTGGCTTGATCTTACAACCGGTGATTCTCATTACAGTAATTTTGATGCCAAAATACAGGAAAGCACCCATGTTTTTCTTTGTGATTTCACAAGCCTAAAGGGGCTTAGTAAAAGATGGGTTTGGAATCCCTTTAGCTTTCTTACCGGTGTAATTGATACCCGGTATAGAAGTGCTTGGAAGTGGAATCCATTCAGCTTCATTTCTGGAAACATCAATAACTATGATCTGGATGCCCCGGTTGTGGATGTAACAAGCGAAAATGCACGGATGGTAATTCAAGGGTTGGTGTATGACATTCTTTTGATTGATAACCCAATGAACATGAATGAACACCTTGAAATCTATCTTAGGTTTGTGGGTGGTCAATCATGATTCAGTACACTAACAACAGTGCAAAAGTGAAAACAGCTATAAACACCGCCGTTAAGAATTTCTTGACAGAAGCCGGGGGAGAAATTCAAGCGGCTACAATCCGAAATTCCCGGACTGATACAGGTCAAACTAAAGGTTCTTATGAATACAAGGTTGTGACCGGCAACGATGAAGGAACAGTTTATGTAGGTTCTAACTATCAAAATGCCATTTGGGAAGAATACGGAACGGGTGAATATGCCCTTCAAGGCAACGGGAGAAAAACCCCGTGGGTTTACAAAGACCGCTTTGGAAAATGGCACAGGACAAAGGGCAAAACACCCAATAAACCGCTAAAGAAAGCTTTTGATTCTCTTTCCGGGAAGCTGGAAGCCCGGTTAGCAGCGGTGTTGAAATCAATCTAAAGGGGGTAGGTTACTATGAACGTTTTGGGCTTGGTAGATAGCAAGCTTGAATCCGCTGGTGTTCCGTATGAATACGGGGAATGGAGTTCAACAGTAACTTACCCCTATTTTGTCGGTTCTTATGCCGAAACGGATTACAGGTATGAAGATGATTGTACCATTGGAACATTCACTATTGATGGATGGGCAAGGGGTTCAAGCAACAAACTTGAACTTTTCAATAATCGGGAAATCATTAAAAGCCTGTTTGATGATCTGCAAGAAATTCATGATGATACCCTGTATTTTATCCGGTATGGGGGTTGTCAGGAAATTCCTACAGGGGAAAAGGAACTTTCCCGAATTCAAATAACCTTATATACTTATTTTTGGAAAGGAAATGAGGAATAATGCCTTTTAGTTTCAAGAAACATGGTATCACTTCCGAAACCGTGAAGAAACTGCTTCTTGGTGCGGGTGTGATCTATAAGAACCTAACATATACCGCTGGTACTGGCGGTGCGGCTGGTTCTTGGAGTGGCACTGTTCTTGGTGCTACTTCCGGTGGTATTACCTATCACCATGAAATTCAGTGGTTGGAAGTTGAAGTTGACGGTGCAACAGTGCTTGTCAAGGGTGTTTCCCGTCAAAAGGTCGGTGAATCCGCTTACCTTGAAGGTGCTATGACTGAAATCACCGCCGATATTCTTACAACCGCCCTTCACATGGAAGCAACCACTTCCGAGGATAGCAGCTATACTAAGTATGTTTCCAAGGAAAATATCAATGAAAATGATGATTACCTTGAAAATATCGCTTATGTCGGTACGCTTTCCGATGGGAAGAATATCATTATTATTCTTCCCAATGCCGTTTGTCTGGAAGCGTTTGAAATCAACCCGCAGAACGCTAATCAGACAACTTTCAATGTGCGGTTTGAATGCACCGCCGATTTGGAGAATGACACCCTGAATAAGCTGGATGTTGCGATTTATTACCCTAACGCTTCCGCTTAATTCAAGAAAGGAAAACCGCCGTGAAAGTAATTGTGAAGGAAATCTTCAATGATAAATACACCGGTGCGCTGTATAAGCCCGGTGATATTTTGGAAATCACGGATACCCGGTTTGCTGAAATTAAAGGGGTGGGGGATTTTATTGAACCCGCCCCTGTTCCCCCAGTGGAAGATGAAGCGCCGGTTGAACCCGTGAAATCTAAAACAAGAAAGGCCGCTAAGAAAGCGGATGGGTGAATAAACCATGAAGGAAATCAAGTTTAATGATTTGACGGTTGATAACGTCTTTGATTTTTGCGCCGTTCTGGATAAGATCGGCCTTGATACTATCCTTGGAGCGTTTAACAAAGATGAAATCCTTGCTATGCAGAATGCCGGGGATGATCTGAAATCTATTGGTATTGCCCTTGCTGCAAAGATGGGTGGTATTCTGATTAAGAATCTTTCCGGTGCAAGAAACGAAATCTACACCTTCTTTGCCCGGTGCATGGTTTGGGAAAGCGGTTTACCTGTTTCCCCGGATGATGTGAAAAACATGAAGCCCGGTTTCTTCCTGAAAGTGCTGAAAGACTTTTTCAAGAAAGAAGATTTAGCTGATTTTTTCGGGGAAGTAGCCGAGTTTGCCGGTTTGGAACAGGAAGATTTGAAGAACTAATATATTTCCGATATGCTAACCCTTGTGATTACCTGAATAGGGCAATCCGGGGGAAAAGATTTTATACAGCGGTCAACACAATTCTTCAAAAGGATGATGAAGATAAATGTTGGTCGCTGTATTTGTCTTGTTTGGGAAATCCTTTTAGTGAACAGCAAAATGAAACCTTTGAACAGTTCCTTAACCGTGCGAAAACACAACCGGCAACAGGCAACCAAACAGAACCGGGATTAACTGATTCTGAAATGAAAAAACAAATAACCAAGGCAAATCAAATTTTAAGCGGTTTTGTACCGCCTAAATGAAAGGGGGCTAATCCGGTATGGAAGTATTTTCCTTGGTAGGAAAAATTGCAGTAAACTTTTCTGATGCGCTTACCAAAATTGACAGGGTTTCAGATGCCGCCGATGATGCCGCCGATTCATTAAATGATGTTTCTGATGCAGCGGAAGATTCACAGAATCCAATTAGGGGTTCGGGTGAAGCTGCCGCTGATGCGGATAGCAAGTTTTCCACATGGCAAATGACCCTTGCAAATCTGGCGGCAAACGCTATACAGGGTATCATTCATAAGGTCGGAGAACTTGCCGCTAAGATCGGTGAATTTGCGGCTGCTTCTGTTAGCAATTTTGCAGAATTTGAACAGCTTGCCGGTGGTGCTGAATTGATGTTTGGTGAAGCTTATGACTTCATCATGGATAAATCAGAACACGCTTATAAAACTGTTCAAATGTCGCAGAATGATTATCTGCAACAGGTAAACGGGTTTGCTGTTGGCCTGAAAACAGCTTTGGGCGGGAATGAACAAGCCGCCGCTGAATTAGCTGATAGGATTATTACAGCGGAAGCGGATATTGTAGCTGCAACCGGCAATAGTCAGGAAGCGGTTCAAAATGCGTTCAATGGCATAATGAAAAGCAACTATACCATGCTGGATAACTTACAGCTTGGTATTACCCCCACAAAAGAAGGTTTTCAGGAAGTCATTGATAAGGTTAATGAATGGAACGCTACACAAGGCCGGGTAACTAATTACACGATTGAAAACCTTGCAGATTGTCAAAATGCCCTTGTCGATTATGTAGAAATGCAAGGATTAGCCGGTTATGCTTCCAATGAAGCCGGTTCAACAATTCAAGGTTCTTGGAGCAGCGTTTTAGCCCTGTTTGAGAATATCAAAACCAAGGTTGGAACGCAGCTTGCACCGGTGGTAATGGGATTCCTTCAACAGCTTTCCGGTTGGATGGATACCGTTGATTGGGATGCTTTCGCCGCTAAACTTGGTGAATCCTTTGGTAAGCTTACTGAATGGATAGGTTCTATTGATTTCACAACCTTCTTTGAAGCTGGTATTCAAGGGGTTTCAACCTTCATTGAAAAGCTTGGAAGTTTGATTGAAAAAGTAATTTCAATCATAGAAGGTTTCAGCGGGTTCATGGACACGCTTCAAACCCTTTGGCCTATTATCCTTGGTGTTGCAACTGCAATAGGAACTTTTTCAGCGGCTTTGAAGATCGTTGATATAATAAAGAATGTTGCAACCGCCCTTAAAGCACTTTGGGCGGTGCTTGCGGCTAATCCGATTATTGCTATTGTTGCGCTGATTGCCGGGTTGATCGTGTACCTTGTCAATCTTTGGAACACAAATGAAGAATTCCGTGAAGCGGTGCTTAATATCTGGAATTCTATTAAATCCGGGATTACTGCTGCTGTTGAAGCTGTAAAGAATTTTATCACCAATGCTTTCAACGCCGTAAAAAATACAGTAACCAATATCTTCAATGGTATCAAAAATACCGCTACAACTGTTTGGAACGGTATCAAAGACACCATTTCAAATGCCGTAAACGGGGCTAAAAATACCGTTTCAAATGTTCTGAATTCCATAAAAAGTACCTTCACAACGGTGTTCAATGGAATTAAATCTTTCCTTTCGCCGGTTGTCGATTGGTTAAAAGGTATCTTTAACTTTGAATGGAATCTTCCCCATATCAAGCTTCCCCATTTCAGTATAAGCGGAAGCTTTAGCCTTAATCCCCCTTCAATACCACACTTTAGCGTTTCTTGGTATAAGAAAGCTATGGAAGATGGCATGATTCTTAATGAACCTACTATTTTTGGGTTCAATCCTAAGAAGAATCAATTCCTTGCCGGGGGTGAAGCTGGAAGTGAAACCGTGGTTGGTACTGATAACCTTATGGGCATGATTCGGGGCGCTGTTGCCGGGGAAAATAGTGAAGTGGTTGAAGTCATTACCTTCCAGCTTGAACGGCTGTTTGATCTGCTTACCTATTACCTTCCCGCTTTGGCAAATCTGAAAATGGTGCTTGATTCCGGGGCGCTGGTCGGTGAACTTGCCCCGGATATGGATGATGAATTAGGCAACCGATATAAACAGAAAGAAAGGGGTGTTCTTGCTTGAAAGGGATAATCTTTGGGGATAAACATTCTTTTGATGATCTGGATTTGATCTTGAACAGCAAAGAAATACCCCTTCCAGAACCTAAAACCTATACCCTTGATGTTCCCGGTGCTGATGGTCAACTTGATCTTTCAACCGCCTTAACCGATGGCTACATGACCTATAAGAACCGGGAACTTCAATTTAATTTCACTATCAATAAGCCTTTTGAACAATGGGAAGCTGTAAAAAGTAAAGTAGCCGCTTACCTTCACGGGAAAACCATGAATGTTTATGTGGAAGCTGATGAAGGGTATTATTACTATGGGCGGTGCTGGATAAGCCAACAGGCCACAAAGAACCCTAAAGCAACCTTAACCATTTCCGTTGATGCAGACCCTTACAAATATGATGATCTGGATTCTACAGAAAGAACAGAATGGGAAGGGTTTGACGGTAACCCCCTTTCATGGGATGCTGAAATCACAGTTGCTGATGATACAACCACCATTGTTCCCCCGCAAAAAATGCGGGTTGTTCCTACAATCAATGTTTCCGATGATATGACCCTTGTTTATAAAACTACACGACACGCTTTGTATGAAGGGGATAATATCATTCCTTCCGTTGTTCTTACCGAAAACCAAGCAGATAATACCCTTGAATTTCTTGGAACGGGAACAGCAATAATTAACTTCCGTGGGGGTGTGCTGTAATGTATCAAATTTCTTGTGATGGGTACATTCTGCATGATGTAAGACTTGATAAAAAATACCGGGTGATGAATCCTAAGTGTGAACTGGAAACTAACACCGCTGGTAAGCTTACCTTCAAGATTGCACCAACACACCCCTATTATAACCGAATTAATAAGCTTTCAAGCGTTATTCAGCTTACCCAAGATGGGGAATGGGTGTTTTCCGGTAGGGTGCTGAATGATGAAAGTGATTTTCATAATATCAAGCACGTTGAATGTGAAGGGGAATTGTGTTATTTAGGGGATTCAAACCAACATACCGCTGAATATCATGATATT
>ERZ842401.1051-NODE-1051-length-40458-cov-5.059798_pt1 | contig 40458 bp, 31 predicted proteins | sample MGYA00521270_ERZ842401 | MGnify/ENA primary metagenome ERZ842401 (study PRJEB31892, sample SAMEA3878208) | bioreactor metagenome | biome: Moose rumen | place: Sweden | collected 2011-10 | study: EMG produced TPA metagenomics assembly of the PRJEB12797 data set...
GCTTTCAATTATCCCCTCGGTATTCATCACGCCCGGGGTCGGGACCGCGGGAGCGGGGTCCGTCCGGAAATCCATCTTCTTGTTGTCCCGGGCGATTTTCCTGACGGACATGTCCGCGGGAAGGTCGGAGGGAATCACGATGGAGTCGATGAAGGTCTTGCCGTCGGTCGAGACGAGGTAGAGGGTCGTTCCGCGGCGGATGGGGAAGGAGGGCCGGAGGATGGTCACCTGGCGGGCGCCGAGCCGGTTTGCGATGACCCCTTTCGGGATCATGTATTTCTTTGGGACATCGGGGTCATCCGTCAGGAAACAACCGGCATAATTGACCGTCCCCTGGGAGGTATTGGTGAGCTCTATCCATGGTGTATGCTCGCCATTTTCGTCCACGAGTCCGGTCTCATTGTCCACTACGACCTCAGATATAATAAGGTCGGAGAGGTTCTGGGCCACGAGGGGAACCGCTCCAAGAATGATAATCGCGAGAATTGATAATAACCTCTTTTTCATGCGACTTCTGAATTAGAGCGGAAGATTGTCATGTTTTTTGGCAGGGATGTCTTGCTTTTTCATCGAGAGCTGCTCGAGGGCTCGAATCACGCGGAAACGGGTGTTTCTCGGCTCGATTACATCATCGATATATCCCTTCTGGGCTGCCTGATAAGGATTGGAGAAGAGGTCGTTGTACTCTTTCTTCTTTTTCTCGAAAATCTCGGAAGCGTGCTCTGGATCAGCCTTGATTTCTTTTGCATAGAGGACGTTTACTGCTCCGTCAGCGCCCATTACTGCGATATTGGCGGATGGCCATGCGTAGTTGATATCGCCACGAAGCTGCTTGCAGCTCATGACAATATGAGCTCCGCCATAGGACTTTCTAAGCGTTACTGTGACCTTCGGTACAGTGGCTTCTCCATAAGCATAGAGGAGTTTGGCTCCGTTGGTTATAATGGCTCCGTACTCCTGGGTTGTTCCGCATAGGAAACCTGGGACATCAACCAGAGTGACGAGAGGGATATTGAATGCATCGCAGAAGCGGACGAAGCGTGCAGCCTTTCTGGAAGCGTTGATATCGAGAACCCCAGCCAGAACTGCCGGCTGATTGGCAACAATTCCGACACTGCGGCCTCCCATATGGGCGAAACCGACAATGATATTCTTGGCAAAATCTTTATGTACCTCGAGGAACCGGCCGTCATCTACTATCGAGCCGATGACCTTGTACATGTCATAAGCCTTGTTGGGATTGTCCGGAACTATCTCATTCAGAAGATCTTCCACGCGTGAGACAGGATCCGAAGTCTCGACTCTCGGCGCCTCTTCCATATTGTTCTGGGGAAGGAAAGAAAGCAGGTCTTTTATCTTGGCGATGCCTTCTTCTTCCGTCCTTGCTGCAAAATGGGCAACTCCGCTCTTGGAAGAATGTACGGATGCGCCGCCTAGGTCTTCCTGTGTCACTTCTTCGCCAGTTACACTCTTCACAACGGCAGGACCGGTCAAGAACATATAGGATGTGTTCTTGATCATAAGTGTAAAATCGGTAAGTGCAGGGGAGTAAACAGCTCCGCCGGCGCACGGACCGAAAATGCCAGATATCTGGGGAACTACCCCTGAAGCGAGAATGTTCCTTTCGAATATCTCGCCGTAACCGGCAAGAGAGTCAATGCCTTCCTGGATCCTGGCCCCTCCGGAGTCGTTTAGTCCAATTACGGGAGCTCCGTTACGGAGCGCCATGTCCATAATTTTGCAAATCTTTTCGGACATCGTCTTTGACAAGGACCCTCCGGAAACCGTGAAATCCTGGGCGAATACATAGACCAGACGGCCGTCTACTGTGCCGCAGCCCGTCACCACTCCATCGCCGTCAAAATGCTGCTTATCCATGCCGAAGTTTGTGCATCTGTGCTGAACGAACATGTCGTATTCCTCGAAACTGCCCGGGTCAAGAAGGAGCGAGAGCCTCTCCCGTGCTGTCATCTTACCTTTGGCATGCTGGGCATCAATCCTTTTTTCGCCTCCGCCGAGAACGGCTTTTGCCCTTCTCTCGACGAGTTTTGCGATGTTGTCCTGTTGGATACTCATATATGATGAATTAATAACCTACAAAAAAAGCCTTTCCCTAAGGAAAGGCAAAGTTACTGAAATAAAGTCACACCTGCAAACCTCAATTTATTCCTCGGCCTCGGCAGGCTTCATGGTCGTGTAGACATTGGTCACATCTTCGTCGTCCTCAAGAAGTTCAGTGAGCTTGTCAAGGGTCTTCCTCTGCTCTGCGCTGACTTCCTTGAGCTCGACATTGGGGATGCGCTCAAAACCACCTGAAACAAGGTCGTAGCCGTTTTCCTCGATGAATTTCTGAATCTGTCCGTATGAAGAGAAATCTCCATAGATGCAGATCTCGGTGGTGACGTTTTCATCTTCGTCCTCGATTTCCTGCTTGAACACATCTTCAGCCCCAAAATCTATGAGTTCGAGCTCGAGCTCGTCTACATCGATGGGCTTTGCGGGATCTTCTTTGATGCGGAATACGCACTTATGGTCGAACATGAAAGCAACAGAACCGCTGGTCTGAAGGGTACCGCCGCATTTTGTGAAATAGCTGCGTACGTTGGCGACGGTGCGGGTGTTGTTGTCGGTTGCCGCTTCGACGAGATAGGCGACTCCATGGGGTCCGAATCCTTCGTAGATAATCTCCTTGAAGTCACCTTGCTTGCTCTCGGTGGCCTTCTTTATCGCGCGGTCGATATTCTCTTTCGGCATCTGCTCGCTTCGAGCCTCTGCCATGAGGGCGCGGAGACGGGGGTTGCCGGTAACATCAGGTCCGCCCTGCTTAACTGCTATGGTAATCTCTTTTCCGAGTTTGGTAAAGACGCGGGCCATGTGACCCCATCTTTTCATCTTTCTTTCCTTGCGGAATTCAAAAGCTCTTCCCATAGGTCAGTCTTTATTTCGCACACTCAATGCGGGTGATGTATTTGTCGATGTCCATAGCCTCAGGCGCCTGAGGATACTGGTCTTTGACTTCCTTGTAGAAGGAAAGCGCTTTTTCAGTATTGCCGAGTTTCTCGCAGACGGCGGCTGCCTTTACCAGATATGCTGCAGAGAACATGTTGTCAGAAGTCTTAGCTGCTTTTTCAAACCATGATAAGGCGCTGGAATAGTCCTCAAGTCCAACATAGGCATCTCCGATACAGGCCTGGGCGCGTCCGAGAAGGATATTGTCCTTGCCACTATATTTCTTGAGATAAGAAATTGCGCCATCAAAATCGTCCTGCTGCAATGCGCTCACGCCGGCATAAAGATAGACTGCCTCGCCTGCCTTTTTGCCGTACTGGTCAATAATATCCTCAAGTCCGGGGTTGTTGTCATCACCCTTGAGAGCGAGCTCGTAATTGCCCTGAGCGAACCACTGCTCTGCGGGGAAAAGCTGAGCGGCAGCTTCGGCTTTCTTGGGCTGGAGGTAGAATTTGTTCCAGCAGAAAATTGCGGCTGCCAGGAGGACAACTGCGGCTGCGCAGATGTAGATAATTTTTCCGTTCTTGTCAAAGAACTGTTCAGTTTTCGAAGCTACCTGGGCCACGTTCTGCTCCCTGATATCTTCCTGTGTAGTCTTTTTTGCCATATCTATTTTATTTATATTTGACAGAGTTAGTATACGGCTTCCGCCGATACAGACCGCAAAAATAGTAAAAAATGATTATATTTGCAAAGTAAGTGTATGTCAGAATATGCCGGTATTGAAGAAAATAGTTGTCCAGGATTTTAGGAATATAGCTTTTCAGGAGCTTGAGTTTTCGCCTAACGTCAATTGCATAAGCGGAAACAACGGCGAAGGCAAGACCAACCTTCTGGACGCCATCTATTGTCTGTCAATGACAAAGAGCGCTTTCTCTCAGCCGGACAGGTACAATTGCAGGTACGGGACGGATTCCTTTGTTATCGGTGGCACTTTCCGGATGGAGAGCGGGACCGACTCGAGATTCTCAATTAAGTTCTCTCCGGATGGAAAAAAGATAGTTCGGGATGATAAGCCCTATTCCAAGATATCTGAGCATGTAGGAGTCCTTCCGGTTGTAATGATTTCTCCTTCAGATATTTCCATGATAAGTGAATCCGGCGAGGAAAGGCGGCGCTTCGCCAATTCCGTCCTTTCCCAGATGGACAGGGAATATCTTGCTGCTGCCCAGCTTTATTCAAAACTTCTTGCCGAGAGGAACAAGCTCCTCAAGGGAGGGGCGGCGGATAATGATCTTTTGGATGTATTTGATATAAGGATGCAGCCGGCTGCGGAGAAGATATATGCCGGCAGAAAGCGTCTCACAGAGGAGCTTCTTCCTGCCGTAAAAGATTATTATTCAATTATTTCCGGAGGAGTCGAAAAAGTGTCTATCGAGTATAGGTCAGACCTTTCGGCATCTTCGCTATTTGATCTTCTCAGAAGCAGAAGGGAAAAGGACAGTATATTCGGATATACAACAGCTGGGGTCCAGAGGGACGATTTCATTTTCAAGATGAATTCCCATCCGGTCCGACATTTCGGCTCTCAGGGCCAGCAGAAGTCCTTCCTTGTCGCCCTCAAGTTCGCTCAATACGATATTATGAAAAGGGCCTATGGTTTCCCTCCTACACTCCTTCTGGATGATGTCTTTGACAAACTCGACATGGCGAGGATATCCAATCTCATATCTATGGTTGCCGGCAGCGATTTCGGCCAGATTTTCATTACAGACAGCAATAAGGTCCGTCTGAGTGGAATCGTGGACAGGATAACAGAAGACCGCGCCTATTTCGACACCTCTTCAGGAGTATTTTCAAAACTTGATTAGGCTATGGGGCTCGAGAAAAAAAACGCTGTTTCCGTGAACAGTCTCATTTCGGCATATATCAAAGAGATGGGACTTGCTCCCGGTCTTAATACCCAAAGAATTTTTGCCGCTTGGGACAACTGTTCGGGGGCCGGCCCATTCACTCTCAAGCGTTTTTTCCGCTCAGGAACTCTTTATATAACGCTCAATTCATCGATGGTCAGGGATCAGTTGTCTTTTCAAAAAGAGATTCTCGTTGAGAAGATGAATGCTTATCTTGCTCATGATGAGTTATTTACAGATGACAACAGGACTGTCGGCTACATTCAAAAACTGGTGCTGAAATGAGGCTGGTCGTCGACAGTAAGATCCCTTTTCTCGAAGGTGTATTCGAACCATATGCAGAGGTCGTCTACAAAGACGGCAAGGAGATATCGGCCAAAGACGTAGCTGATGCGTCTGCACTTATAGTCAGGACCCGGACCCGCTGCGATGCCTCCCTTCTGGAAGAATCGGAAGTAGAAATCGTTTCTACTGCGACAATCGGTACTGACCATATTGATCTCGACTGGTGTAGAAGCAGGGGGATTGTCGTTGCAAACGCCGCTGGCTGCAATGCCGGGGGGGTCATGAACTATGTTCTATCCTCTCTTTACGCAGTTTCTTCAAGACGTTCAATTCGTCTTGATGGGGCGGTTTTCGGAATTATAGGAGTCGGAAATGTGGGGAAGATGGTTGAGCAGGCCGCCCGGAAACTCGGTTTTGATGTCCTGCTTTGCGACCCTCCAAGAGCAGTAAAAGAAGGTCCGGAGGCATTTTGCAGCCTGGATTATCTTCTTGATAACTCCGACATAGTTACAATCCATACTCCTCTAGACGAGACGACTTCCGGGATGGCAGGAGAGGATTTTTTCAGAAAGATAAAGCCCGGTGCCGTTTTTATCAATGCTGCGCGGGGAGAAATCGTTGATGAGCCCGCCCTGATCCATGCGGCTCCGAAACTTGGAGCCGTGATTATCGATACATGGTGCAATGAACCCAGGATTAATCCTATGCTAATGGACCTCTCAGATATTGCGACTCCCCATATTGCCGGCTATTCATATCAAGGCAAGCAGAGAGGGACCGCGATGGCAGTCCGTGCTGTTGCTAAACATTTCGGACTTGGAGAATTGTATGATTTCTTCCCTAAGGCCGAGAATGCCGAACTCTCTCCAATAAGACTGGACCCCAGCGGAAAGAGTCAAGGCGAGATAGCGGCTCTGATGCAGTACAATTATCCTGTTTTTACCGATGATTTTATGTTTAGAATAGACCCTGACGCTTTCGAGAAGCTGAGAGGAGAATACAGCTATAGGCGAGAATTTTATATTGAATAACACATACCTGATAACCATGAACGATAAAGACCTTGATCAGATTATGCAGAGAGGCTCATCTGCCGCTATCGTAGAAAAACAAATCGCTTGCTTCAAAAAAGGGTTTCCTTGGATGAAGATTGTTGGCCCTGCCACGCCAGAAAGGGGAATAATGGTCCTTAGTGAAGATGAGGTCAAAGAGGCCGTAGAGTATAGCAAAACTGCCAAATATGACCATGCGTGCAAGTTCGTTCCCGCTTCCGGAGCGGCTTCCAGAATGTTCAAGGACATGTTTTCCGGACTCTCCCGTATGGAGGAAGGCGAGGATCTCTCTGAGGATTCTCCTGCCGCAAAACTTGTTTCCGGTATTGATAAATTCGCATTTTATTTAGAAAGCCTTTTCGGGAAGCCAGAGGATACCCCAGACTACAGAAAAAAGACCCTCTCTCTTCTTCTTGGTCCGGAAGGACTGGGGTATGGATCCAAGCCAAAAGGAGTATTGAAGTTCCATCGCTACGGCTCGGGAGAAGTCAGGACGGCGATAGCCGAGCATCTTGTCGAAGCCCAGTCATATATGAGGAATCCTGACGGCTCCTGCAATCTTGTCGTTACAATCTCTCCGGAGCACAGGGCGCTCTTCGAAGATGCTCTCGCTGAGGTGGTTCCTGTCTATGAAAAGCGTTATGGAGTTCGCTACAATGTTGAGTTCACTTATCAAGATAAGGCTACAGACACTGTGGCAGTAGATATGAAAAACCATCCTTTCAGAAAGCTCGACGGTTCTCTTCTTTTCCGCCCAGCCGGGCACGGTGCCCTTATTCACAATCTTGATGCGATTCCTTACGAACTCGTTTCGATAAAGAATATTGACAATGTCGCCCATGAGAAACTTCTTCCTACGACGGCCCTATACAAGAAAGTACTTATCGGAGAGGCGCTTATGCTTCGCGACAAGATTTTCTCTTTCCTCCGCCGATTCGACTGCGTGGATCCATCTTCCGACGAGAGCGTCGGACTATGCAATGAGGTCGAAAATTTCCTCGACAGGATACTATGTATCCAGATTCCCCTTGCCCATAACCAGCTTGAGAGGGTGAAGATGCTCCGTGACAAGCTTGACCGTCCGATAAGGGTATGCGGCATGGTCAGGAACGAGGGAGAACCTGGCGGCGGCCCTTATATAATTGCCGGAAAGGACGGTGCTACATCACTCCAGATACTCGAAAGTGTCCAGATTAACCGCGATGATAAGGGAGCTTGCGAGTCGATGTCCCGGGCGACTCACTTCAATCCTGTAGATCTCGTCTGCTGCTTGAGGGACTACAAGGGAAGAAAGTTCAATCTTCTTGACCATGTCGATGAAGATGCAGGTTTTATCAGTTTCAAAAGCTTCGAAGGCCGAGAATTAAAGGCTCTGGAACTTCCGGGCCTTTGGAACGGAGCCATGAGCGATTGGAACACTCTCTTTGTCCAGGTGCCTATAGAAACATTTAATCCCGTCAAGACCGTACTCGATCTGTTAAGACCGGCTCATCAAGAGTAATATTATGAAAATCAATTATTTACTTATCGCTGTCACACTTATGGCGGCAGGGTGTGCAAATGGGGCAAGGGACACCCTTCAAAAGGCCTCCCCTGAAAGGATGGGTATGGATTCACGCAAGCTTTCCAGAGTAGATTCCGTTATAAATAAGGCGATTTCCGACAGACAGATTCCGGGAGCAGTCCTTTCTGTCGTCAGAGATGACAGGATTGTCTATCTCAAGGCATACGGCAACAAATCTGTCGTTCCTGATACTGTGGCGATGACTACTGACGTGATGTTTGACCTAGCGTCTCTGTCTAAAGTAGTCGGTACTACTATGTCCATAATGCAACTTGTCGAGAACGGTCAGATCCGCTTGACAGACAATGTCAATATGTACATCCCCGAATTCGCACCATGGGTGGATCCGATTACGGGAGAGAAGGAAAATATTGAGATTAGGGCCCTCCTGACTCATTCTTCAGGCCTGCCGCCATATCTGAGTGTCGCCCATGTAGCATCACTATATGGCGAGCCTTGCCCGGACTCCACTATGATGTATATTGCAAGAGATTTACCGAGACGTTTCCGCCCAAAGACGGATTTTACGTATAGCTGTCTCAATTTCGTTACCCTCCAGAATATCCTTGAGAGGGTGACAGGAGAGCGCCTCTGCGATTATGCCGAGAGAAATGTTTTTGCTCGACTCGGGATGAATCATACATGTTATAACGTTGCATCCGAGCATCCTGACCTTTTGCCGCTTGTGGCTCCAACTGAAGTTCAAGAGGATGGTCTCCCTCTTCTTGGTGTCGTGCATGATCCTCTTGCAAGGCGTCTTAATGGGGGAAACTCCGGTAATGCAGGAGTATTCTCAACGGCGGAGGATCTTTCAATCCTTGCAGCTGCATTGTTGAGTGGAGGAGAGATTCTCGGTAGGAGAGTCCTTGGGAGCGAAACAGTAAAGATGATGGCGATGGTCCCGTCGGAAAATGCCCCTCATATCGGGAGAGCTCTCGGATGGGATATTTCGAGCGATTACTCGTGGTTCAAGGGGGACATAACAAGTCGAACTCGCGCCCTTAATCATACCGGATATACCGGAACTTCAATCGTTGTTGATCTCGACAGCAAGATTGCCATCATCCTCCTTACCAATAGATGCCATCCCGAAGACAAGGGAGCATTGGCGAGGGTGAGGGCAACAGTTGCCAATATCGTTGCAGGCAGTATAATAGAGTAGGGTCAGGAAAGGCTACTGCTTGTCGAATTGTTCGAATCTGGAGTTCTTGCTCTTGTACTCCGGAACTATCTTCTTCATAAGAATAACAGTGCTGTCGATGTCGACTTTTTTGGAGAGCGCTTCAAGCTCTTCAATGACGCCGCCAGCTTCCTCGTAGTCATATTCCCTGACTTTTGCTATACGTATCCTTTCGTGGAATGCTGGAAGGGTGTTTTCGGAATTTGCCAGAACTTCCTCATAGAGTTTCTCTCCAGGGCGAAGACCCGTATATTCTATCTTTATGTCTTTGTCGGGGGTGAGGCCAGCGAGAGAAATCATATTCCTTGCCAGAGTGTCGATTTTTACCGGCTCTCCCATGTCAAAGATAAAGATTTGATTCCCGGAAGACATTGTTGCAGCCTCCATTACCAGACGGCAGGCCTCGGGGATTGTCATGAAATATCTTACGATGTCGGGGTGTGTGACAGTGACAGGGCCGCCCTTTTCAATCTGCTTCCGGAAACGAGGAATCACTGAACCGTTGGAGCCGAGGACATTACCGAATCGCGTGGTTACAAAGCGTGTTTTTCCTTCGACTTTTCCGTTTTCAACAGCCAATCCAAGGCTCTGGACAAAAATCTCGGCAAGACGTTTTGTGCAGCCCATGATATTGGTAGGATTGACGGCTTTGTCCGTCGATATCATGACCATCTTCTCTACATTGTATTTAATGCAATTAAGAGCTGTATTTCTCGAACCAATAACATTAACAAGAACAGCTTCGCATGGATTATCTTCCATCAAAGGAACATGTTTGTATGCAGCTGCGTGGAACACAATCTGAGGGTGGAATCTTCTGAAGACATAGTCGAGCCTCTCTTTGGATCTGACATCTCCAATTATTGGGAAGAATTCGAGATCTTTGAAGGTGTCTTCAAGCTCGAGGCGAAGATTGTGCATAGGCGTCTCTGCGTTATCGAAAAGGACGAGAGATTTGACTCCGAATCCTGCAATCTGGCGACAAAGTTCAGAGCCAATCGAACCAGCTGCGCCGGTGACCAATACTACCTTCCCTTCAAAATCTTCCTTTATCATTTTTAGGGAAATCTTGATTTCTTCTCTTCCAAGAAGGTCTTCAACTTTAACTTCCCTCGGCTTTAAGATGAACTGGGGATCGGTAATCTCTTCTGTGGTAGGGATAATGAGACATTTTAACGAATTCCCCATACAGAAATCAATCAGCCCTTCCTTTTCTTTCTGAGCATCCTTCTCCGTCGCGAACAGAACGCCGTCCAGCCTGTATTTTTTAATTATTTTTTGTAAATACTCTTTTGAATTGAAGCTTTCCACAGGGAGTCCGTCAATGATGCTGGAAATTTTATTCTTGCTCGGTACAAGGAATCCCATCACTCTAAAATGCGGAGAGTGCTGAAGGCGTACTACTGCTGCCAATGCTTTATCGGATGTGCCATAGACGAGTACTCTTTGCTGTTCTTTACCTTCCTGTACCTTGCTTACCAAGATCTCGTACAAAAAAATCATCGCCAGCCTTGTTCCGATAAGGAGGAACATGGAGAAAAGAAAGTCAATAGAGACACTGACCCACAATGTTGTGGCCCCACGATAATGAAACATCGCCAGAGCGATGAGGAGTGATTTCCCAAGACAAGCCAGAGCAAATAATCTGATGTCCCTGATGCTAAGGTGGCGAATAATAATCCTGTAGGTCTTGAAAATGTAGAACATCAAGACCGAAGCAATAATTGAAGATATTAAGTAGGTGAGGGTGAACTCCAGATTGATAAAATCTGCTCTGACGACAAAATAAGCAAGCTGAAGGACCAAGAGGGATGAAAAAGCAGATAAGCATACATCGGCCATGAAAATGACTTTAGCATTTAAATAGTTGTTGCTAAACTTATTCAGTATTTTATCCCTCCAACGCATTACAATTATATTTTTTAAGATTACAAAATTACTGATAAAAGTTTAATAATTCAAGTCAGATAGAGTCCATAAGGCTCTTTATTAGTTCTTTTTGGACTTTTTCTGAAAAACACTTATATTTACAAATTAGACTAAAAGCGCAAAATATGATCATTAGGACCAAAGCACCGTTAAGACTCGGGTTGGCAGGCGGAGGCAGCGACGTATCCCCTTACAGTGATATGTTTGGAGGTCTCGTCCTGAATGCAACTATCAATCTTTCAGCTTATTGTACCATAGAGGAAACTGATGACGGGGTGATTGCCATTGATTCTTACGACACGGGACTCCATCGCAATTATCCATCGATGGCAAGTCTTCCCATAGACGGAGACGCCGACCTTGTCAAAGGAGTTTACAACAGGGTAATAAAGGATTTTGGCTCGGATGGTCTGGGAGGCCAGTTCAAGGGGTGTTACGGAGTTCGCTCAGGGGTGACGGGTTTTAGGATTTCTACCTATAATGACGCTCCTGCAGGCTCTGGCCTAGGAACTTCTTCGACTATGGTCGTCTGTATACTTAAGTGCTTTGCCGAATGGCTTTCTCTTCCTCTTGGAGACTATGAAATAGCCCGTTTGGCATATAGTATTGAAAGGGAAGACCTCTGTCTCGCAGGAGGAAAGCAGGACCAGTATGCCGCCGCATTCGGAGGATTCAATTTCATGGAGTTCCGAAGAGATGGTACGGTAATAGTCAATCCCTTGAAAATCAAGCGCTGGATTGTCGATGAACTCGAGTGTTCCATGGTACTTTATTATACCGGGAAATCCAGAAGTAGCGCCGCTATAATCGGAGAACAGCAGAAAAACACATCCACAGGCAATAAGGTTGCAATCGAAGCAATGCATCGTATCCGCAAGAGTTCTGAAGATATGAAAGTAGCCCTTTTGAAAGGGGATATGACCGAGTTTGCCCGCCTTCTCGGCGTGGCTTGGGAGGAAAAGAAGAAGATGGCACTTGCAATTACAAATCCCGTGATTCAAGAAGCTTTCGATACAGCACTATCCGCAGGAGCCGTGGCGGGAAAGGTTTCGGGAGCAGGAGGTGGCGGATTCATAATGCTCATGGTCCCTCCCGAGAGGAAAAAATCTGTCGACGAAGCACTTTCTGCCCTTCCCGGACAGGTGGTCCCTTTCCAATTTACCGACAGGGGGGCCCATGCTTGGAAAATATATGAGACCGATAGGGTCGACAAGATGTAAGAAGGTTTGTCATTTGATGTAATCATACTCGCCGGAGGACTCGGTACCAGGCTTCGTTCGGTCGTGAGCGAAGTCCCTAAGTGCATGGCTCCGGTTGCTGGAAAGCCCTTTCTCTTCTATCTGCTTTCCTCGCTCCGTCGTTATGATGTTTCGCGGGTAGTTCTATCTGTAGGATATCTCAAAGAATCTGTTTTCCATTGGCTTGGCTCAGAGGATGGTTCATCGGTGCCCTCAGGCGGAGAATGGCCTTTTGATATTGTCTTTGCTGTTGAAGATCAACCTCTCGGGACCGGTGGCGGCATTAGACTGGCCCTGTCCAAGTGCCACGAGGACCGAGTTGTCATCCTTAACGGCGACACCCTATTCAACGTTGATCTTGGTGCCCTTGTAGCTGCCCACGATAGATCTCTTTCGACTGTCTCAGCAGAGGCTGGGACCATGATGGCCTTGAAGCCAATGACCTCTTTCGACCGCTATGGTGCCGTCGAGATGGAGAAAGTGTACGATAAAGTTGGGAAGGTCCTCTCTTTCAAGGAAAAAGGATATTGTGAGGAAGGCCTTATCAACGGGGGTGTTTATTCAATCAGAAAGGATCTCATTGACATGTCATCCCATCCGGATAAGTTCTCCTTCGAGAATGACTTTCTCGTCAAAGAAGCTGCTTTTGCGAGGGTAGCGGGCATGGTCTCTGATTCATATTTTATTGATATCGGCATTCCGGAAGATTATGGGAAGGCCCAGGGGGAGCTAAAGGAGCTCACAGCTGTCATGGACTTGAACCTTCCATCAGGGAAGCGGTTCCTATTCCTCGATCGGGATGGGGTTATCAACCGTCAGATTGAGGGTGATTATGTGAGGGAATGGTCTCAGTTTGAGTTTATTCCGGGAATCAGGGAAGCTATCGGAAGATGGTCCTTGGAATTCGAAAAGATATTTATAGTTACCAACCAGCGGGGAGTCGGCAGGGGATTGATGACAGAAGCCTCCCTTGAGGACATCCACACGAGGATGCTGGAGGAGATCCGTCACTTCGGAGGAAGAATAGACGGTATATATGTTTCGACCTCAACAGATCCTTCGGACCATCAGAGAAAGCCCCAGACCGGCCTTTTCGAAAGGGCTTGCGCTGATTTTCCAGAGGTCGTTCCCGAGGACTCCGTGATGATTGGCGACAGCCCCTCAGACAGGGAATTCGCTTCCAACTGCGGGATAGAATTCGTCCCTTTTGGGAGCAAAGAAGTCGTTTCCAAGCAGCCAGCAGGCACGATATCTTCTAGGACCAAAATGATTGCGAGGAATACTCTTTTCCTCTATTTCAGGATGTTTGTCCTTCTTGTCATCGGTCTTTTTACTTCCAGGGTTGTTCTGAAGGCCCTAGGCGTTGAGGATGTCGGCGTATATAACGCTGTCGCAGCCATGGTGACCTCCTTTACCATTATCACTAATTCACTTTCGACAGCTATCAGCCGCTTCATCACCTATGGGCTAGGAAAAAATCAGGTGGGTGATAAGAAGTGGGATCTCCATAAGGTTTTCTCGACCGGAGTCGTTATAGAAGGCATCCTATCCGGAATTATCCTCATCTTGGTGGAGCTAGTCGGAGTTTGGTTCCTTAATAGCCACATGAATATTCCTCCGGAGAGGCTTGGAGCGGCAAATTATGTACTTCAGTTCTCTGTCCTCATGCTGGCGGCCAATCTTATGAGCGTCCCGTTCAATGCGGTCATTATCGCCCATGAAAAGATGAAGGCTTTTGCTTACATCAGCCTTCTCGAGGCAGTTCTGAAGCTTGGAGTAGCCTTCGCCCTTTATCTCTCGCCAATCGACAAATTGGTGACATATTCAGCCCTTATGCTTTTTGTTTCAATCATAGTAAGGGCTGTCTATGCATCTTATAGCTCACGCTTCCATGAATGCAGGGGCAAGATTGTCTTCGACAGGGATATCCTTAAGGAAATGGCGGGATTTGCAGGATGGAACTTCTTCGGCTCTGCGTCATATCTTTGCAATACTCAAGGGATAAGCATTATAACCAACATCTTCTTCGGCGTTGCCGTCAATGCTGCGAGGGGTTATGCTGTTCAGGTGGAAGGAATTGTCCGCCAGTTCGTTACGAGCTTTACTACAGCCTTGAATCCCCAGATTACAAAGTCCTACGCTGAAGGAGACAGAAGCTACTGCTACCATCTTGTCTGCAAAGGAGCCAAGTATTCATGGATACTTATGCTCCTGTTCGCCGTCCCTTTCGTTTTCGAGTCTGATATCCTCATGAGGCTTTGGCTTGGTGATTATCCGAAATATACAGATATCTTTGTCCCTCTTGCCGTAGCCGCAAACATGGTAGATATGCTGGGCAATTCAATGGCTATCCTTGAAATGGCAACTGGGAATATCAAAAAGTATTATCTGATAGTTGGAGGAGTTTCCTTCCTTGTTTTCCCCATATCATGGATATGCTTTGCCCTTGGAGCCGCCCCTGAGAGTTCTTACATTGTTTATATTATAGTCTATGCCGCCCTTGTTGCCATAAAGATGCTGATACTGAGGCGTCAAATTGGTTTCCCTTCTTCAATGTTCGGGAAGGAGGTCCTTGTGAGGATAGCTATTGTTACCATATTCTCCTTTGCCGTTACGGCCATAGTGGCATGGGCGGTACCCGAAGGCATCTATGAGCTACTTGCCGTCCTTGTTGTAAGCACCTTGTCAATAGGCTGCTCAACATATTTATGGGCTACTACGCCGGGAGAAAAATCTTTTGCAGATGCCAAGGCAGGAGAGATCCTGTCCAGGCTCAAAATTAAGGGACATTTTTTAAACCGAGACTAAAAACACTGGGAAATGACCTACTTTGGAAGAATCAAAAATGCAGTGAAAGCCAGGAGGGTGATGCGGAAAGATTGGAAGGCTTTTAAGAGGCTCCAGAAGCGATACAACGCATCTTTGAACCCGGAAAAGGACCGAATCAAACAGCGTTATCTCCTTCTTCGTGAGGCGCATACGATAGAAAAGGGTATGTCACTCAGACAGCCGAGGAAAGGATTTGGAAAGGGGAAAGCCCTCCACCTTGTTGAAGGACTGCAAGCATACAAAGACCGTTTCGGCTTGGATGGGACAATGGAGTACCCTATCCGGGTGTTGAGGTCCTATATAAAATACACAGAAGACTCGGGAGTCGATATCCCGGAGATTACGAGGTCATTCGGCGAAATCGATCTTTCTCTTTCTGAATCCAAAGTTGATAGTTGTGTTATTACTCTTTCAAAAGAAGAGTGCAGCGGCAAAGGCAAGGATTTCGAGGGCCTTCTCAATTCCCGTCATTCCATAAGGTATTTCAAAGATGAACCAGTCGGGAAAGAACTGATAGACAAGGCGCTCCGAATGGCTTCAAGGACTCCTTCCGCATGCAACCGTCAGGCTTGGAGAACTCATATCTATACAGGCCCCCGCTCGCACTCTCTTCTTCACTGGCAAGGCGGATGTCGCGGTTTTGAGGAAGAAATCGGGACAGCTATACTCGTTACCGCAGATCTTCGTGCATTTCTCTTCTATGAGCAGTGGCAGGCGTATGTTGATGGCGGTCTATATGCCATGAATCTACTGAATGCACTTCATAGCGAGGGACTTGGAACAATCCCGCTATCTTGCGGTTTTTCTTTCGATAAACTTGAAGACCTCAGAGATTTTCGTGTTCCGGAGAACGAGATTCCGATAATGATAATAGGTGTCGGGGTTATGGAAGATACGGTAAAGGTTGCCAAATCAGAGCGCCGGCATATTGGCGAAACAAATATTTACCACTGATGAAAATAATTCTCATAGATCAACCTGTCCGAAACCGGGGCGACGAATCGGCCCACAAAGCGCTTGTGCGGCGTCTTGTCCTCGAGCCCTCAATCGAGAGGATAACGGTTCCTTACCGATATCCCGAAGATGCGATGCGCCCCTTTATGGTTGATGACAAGAAGGTGGTCTATGTACATACTCCTGAGGACATTGCTTATTACCGCGCGAGGATATACGGGGTAAAAAGGGGATGGACTTTCCTATGGAAGTTGGATCCTTCTGTCAGAGGGCTTGTCTCGCTTTACAAAGAAGCTGACATTGTCGTCTCTTCTCCAGGAGGAATCAATCTCGGCGGATTCAAAGACTGGCATCATGTTTTCTTTCTCGAACTCGCAAGGTATCTCGGAAAACCTCTTGCGTATTTTGGCCGTTCCATTGGCCCTTTCGGTGATTCGGATCCTGACTCATCCCTTTTCCACGGGAAGGCTGAGAGACTTTTGGACTATATGTCCTTCATTTCACTGAGAGATTCAGAGTCTGAAAAATATGTTGGAGAAAGGCCTCATGTAATGACTCTCGATTCTGCATTCCTCGAGGTCCCCAAGGCGGAAATCCCTTCGGAAATACATGATTATCTGGATGGTAGCCCTTATATGGTCTTTGTCCCCAATTCTCTTGTATGGCATTATCGTTACAAAGAGACAGGTATCGACAGGGTACGCTCTTTTTTTGTCAGGATGCTCTCAGAGATTAAAGCCATTTATCCCGGGCATAAAGTCATTCTGCTACCTCAGCTATACGCGGGGCCATCATGGATTGAAAATGACCGTCTCTTCTTCGAAGAAATAGCTTCAAAGGACGATTTTGTTGCACCCGATACATATAGCTCGGACATCCAGCAGGCTATTGTCCGCAGAGCGTCTTTCCTTGTCGGAGCACGCTATCACTCAATAGTTTTCGCCCTCAACAACGACACTCCTTTTGTGGCTCTGAGCTATGAGCATAAGATGAGCGGTCTTGCCTTAGCTCTCGGAAAAGTGGAGAGGGTGGTGGACATTTCCTCGGCTTTTGATTCTGAAAAGGATGAAGACTCAGCTATTGAGAATGTAACTTCTCGGCTTAAAGTGCTTGAAAAAGATCCTGTTGCATCGGCGAAGGCAAGAAGTGTCGCGGAAGAGGGTTATAAGGCATTTATTGACTCTCTTGAGGGAGAGAAGCCACTTGTCAGCGTAGTCGTCCCGAATTTCAATCATGAGCCTTATCTTGAGGAGAGGATAGAGTCTGTTCTTGGGCAGACCTATAAAAAAATCGAACTGATAATTCTAGATGACTGCTCGAGCGACGGCAGCATGGACATTATCCGTAGATATGAATCCCGGGCAAGGATAGTTGAGAGTGAAAAAAACAGTGGCTCACCGTTCCATCAGTGGATGAAGGGGATAGAGATGTCAAATGGGTCTTTCGTCTGGATAGCTGAGAGTGATGACAGCGCAGAACCTACGTTCCTTGAGAGGATGGTCTCCCGTCTAGAAATGGACGGATCTATTCTCTCCTTCTGCCAATCAATTGAAATTGATTCTCATGGCCGGAAAATAGGTGTCCAGCGCTATCAGAAGGAGATGGAAGAAGACTTCTGTATGGATGGAAAAATTTTCATAACGAAATATCTTTCACGGAAAAATGTCGTTGCAAATGCTTCAGCTGCCGTTTTTAGAAAGGATGCGGCTCTTTCAGCCGATAGGGAATTTATGGACTTCAGTGGGGCCGGTGACATTCTTTTCTGGAGTTCAATTGCCGAAAGAGGCGGGGTTTCCTATGTTGCGGATCCTCTGAATCTATTCCGTCAGCACGGAGGCAACAGGACGGCAGAAGATGCCCTCAGCGGAAAGGGCCTTTATGAGTCATTGCAGGTCAGTCGAAGGCTCTTTGAGAAAGGCTATATCTCAAGATTTGGAATGATGAAACTTCTCTCCGACAATCTATATAGAATCAAGTATGTCCTTACCTTCCCGGATGAAAAAGAGAAGAAGGCGGCCATGGAGCAGTGGAGTGCGGGCCCTCTTGTAGACTTTATGGTTTGGCTGAAAAAGATTAAAAGGGGTATCTTGCGATGATAGAAGTCAGTGTCATAATCGTATGCATGAACCGGCCGGATACCCTCTACCCATGTCTTGACGGTATTAAGGCCAATACCACTCTTTCATACGAGATTATAGTCGTTGCTTATATGTTCTCTCCGTCTAATCTTGAGGCGCTAAGGAGAGACTATCCAGAGGTCAAAGTCCTTGTCAGCGAGTCTCTTCGCGGTTTCTCCGAGAACAACAACCTGGCCCTTAAGGAAGCGGAAGGAAAGTTCTGCTTTATCGTCAATGACGATACTCTTATGGAGATGCCGGTTATTGATGCTTTAGTCGCTGATTTTGAGAAGCTTCCTGAAAATGCGGCGATAGTTTCACCGAAGATATTATTCCCTGATGGAAAGGTCCAGACAAGCGGTAGGGCGCCATGGACGGCATGGCGATATATGAGGCACTATATTCATCTTGTCGATGAGACTGCACCAAGTAAATGGAGTATGCAGAAAGGTCTTTTCAGGACATGGACTGTAAATGGGGCATGTTTTCTTATAAGGACAGATGTATTCGAGGAAGCCGGCTGGTTTGACGAGAGGTTTACCTTCACCCCGGAAGATATCGCGCTGGGACAAAAGGTCAACGAATTGGGATATACTGTTTGGTCGGATGACGATGTGCTTATTACCCATTTTGCCGGATCGACAGTATCCCGCTATGAGGCTGCAATTAAGCCGACAAGGGTGAGAGGAGCCCTGATTTTCTATAGTGGTGGCTCGAAGATAAAGTATTTTTTCTTAGGAATTTATGTATGGTTAATTGAAGCGCTCCGTTACCTTAAGTATCTGCCTTTGAAAAAGACGGGGAAAAATGGGATTATGTTTGATACATCCCGTAATGTGATGCATTCAATTTTTACTTCGGCAACGACCAAAGAGATATTTGCAAGATACTATAATTCGATTGCCAGATGAAGAAAATTCTTGTCATAGTCATTACTTTCAATGGAATGAAATGGCTCTCCCGCAGCCTTGGTAGCATACGTGGTTCAGAGATTCCTGCTGATATTTTTGTGGTTGATAACGCTTCGACCGACGGCTCTGCAGATTTCGTTGCCAAGGAGTTCCCGGAAGCCATTCTTATTCGGAATGAGAAGAATCTCGGCTTTACAGAGGCAAATAACATCGGCCTTCATTATGCCATGGATAATGGCTACGATTATGCCTATCTCCTGAATCAAGATGCATGGCTTTTGCCATCTACTCTTGGGGGGCTTCTTCACGCTGAGGATGAAAAGACTGCAATTCTTAGTCCTGAGCAGATGGCTGCGGATATGAGCACTTATGATAAACTCTTTGAAAAGAATGTTTTATCAAAGATTAATTCAAGCGATGGTTCTGTCCCGAGAGTTATGGCGGCGCATTGGCTCGTGAATGTAGATATTATCCGTAAGATAGGAGTTTTCGATCCTCTTTTTCCTATTTATGGGCAGGATGACAATCTCTGCGACAGAGCCAGATACCATGGTTACAAAGTCCGTGTAGTTCTCGGAACGAAAGCTGTACATGACCGCGCTTATAGGGAAGAACCGCTCGAAAAAATCGTCTATAGGAATTATTTCACCTCCTCTGTCGTGCGTCTTGCGGATCCTTCCCGGAGCTTTTTTTCAGAACTTCTTCGGGTAATCCCTTTTACCATTGTTAAAGCCCTGAAATACAAGTCTTTCCTTCCTTTTAGATATCTCCCGAAAATAATGGCATCTTCAGGTGCCGTCAAAGCATCAAGAAAGATTTCTTTATGACATATTGTCAATAACGATGTCAGTAACTTCTTTAGGCAATGTTTTTGTTTTACCGCTTGAAAGTGTTAAATTTGTGAGATTTTGGTAAAATAGATTTAAAAATGGCATTAGCTGACGTTATAAAGAAAATTTTCGGATCAAAAGCTGACAGGGACATGAAGGCCGTCAAGCCTATTCTCGACAAGGTCCTTGCAGCTTATCCTGAGATTGATAAACTATCCGATGATGGCCTAAGAGCCAAATCCGAAGAACTCAAGAAAAAAATACGTGAGGTTGAAGCTCCCTTTGAGACTCGTATTGCTGAGATCAAGGAAGAGCTGGCAAAAGATATCCCTGTTTCCGAGAAAGAGGCTCTTGCGACGGAATCAGACAAGCTCGTCAAGGACGAAGATGAGGCCATTGAGAAAATCCTCGTTGAAATACTTCCAGAAGCGTTTTCGATTATTAAGTCGACAGCGAGAAGATTTGCGGAAAACGAGATTATTACCGTGACGGCGACTGATTTCGACCGCGATTTGGCGGCTTCCGGAAAGGATTTTGTCCATATAGAAGGAGATAACGCTGTCTGGCAGAATCACTGGATTGCCGGAGGAAATGAGATTACCTGGGATATGGTCCATTACGATGTCCAGCTCATCGGCGGTATTGTACTTCATCAAGGAAAGATTTCCGAGATGGCTACCGGAGAGGGAAAGACACTTGTTGCAACTCTTCCGGTGTTCCTCAATGCTCTTGCCGGCAAAGGTGTCCATGTGGTGACTGTAAACGACTATCTTTCCAAACGTGACTCCGAGTGGATGGGGCCTCTATACATGTTCCATGGCCTCTCCGTTGACTGTATCGACAAGCACGAGCCCAACAGTGAAGCGCGAAAGAAGGCCTATAACTGCGATATTACCTTTGGTACTAATAACGAGTTCGGTTTTGACTACCTCCGCGACAACATGGCCATCCGAATGGATGATCTCGTCCAAAGAAAGCATCATTATGCAATTGTCGATGAGGTCGATTCCGTCCTTATCGATGATGCACGTACTCCGCTCATCATCTCCGGTCCGACCCAGCAGACTGAGGATGATGCTCAGTTCATGGAGTTCCGGCCTTATGTGGAAAATCTCTACAACAAGCAGCGTGCGCTTGTGAATCAGACTCTCAACGAAGCAAAGAAGTTGATAGCCGAAGGCAATGAGGCAGAAGGCGGAAAGCTTCTTTTCCGTTGCCATAAGGGTCTTCCCAAGTACCAGCCTCTTATCAAGTTCCTCAGCGAGCCTGGTATGAAGCAGCTAATGCAGAAGACGGAGAATTTCTACTTGCAGGACAATGAAAGCCAGATGTACATCATTACTGATGACCTCTATTTCGTCATCAGTGAGATCCAGAATACGGTTGATATGACGGATAAGGGGCATGATGTACTAGCCAAGGCGGTAGGCGATGCGAATTTCTTCGTCCTCCCGGACATGGGTTCTGCCATCGCTGAAATCCAGCATGACGAGTCCCTGTCGGTAGCTGAGAAACAGCAGAAGAAAGATGCCCTGATGGAAGATTTCTCCCTTAAGAGCGAGCGTGTCCATACAGTTATTCAGCTTCTCAAGGCCTATGCCATGTTCCAAAGGGAGGTCGATTATATCGTAATTGAAAATAAGGTCAAGATAGTCGATGAGTCTACCGGCCGTATCATGGAAGGCCGCCGCTGGAGCGACGGACTGCACCAGGCAGTTGAAGCGAAGGAAAATGTGAAAGTGGAGGCTGCTACCCAGACATTTGCAACCGTTACACTTCAGAATTACTTCAGGATGTACCACAAGCTCGCAGGTATGACCGGTACCGCTGAAACGGAGGCGGGCGAGTTCTGGAGCATCTACAAGCTTGATGTTGTCGTGATTCCGACCAACCGTCCTGTAATCAGGGACGATCAGGATGACATCATTTATAAGACAAAGAAGGCCAAGTTCAACGCTGTTATTGACAAGGTTGTCGAGCTTTCCAAACAAGGCCGTCCTGTCCTTGTGGGTACTACTGATGTCGAGACTTCCGAGCTCCTTGCAAGAATGATGAGAATCCGAGGCCTGCGCCCCAACGTACTTAATGCCAAGGAGCATGCCCGCGAGGCTGAAATCGTCGCCCAAGCCGGTCATGCAGGAAAAGTTACGATTGCGACCAATATGGCAGGTCGAGGCACCGATATCAAGTTGACTCCGGAAGTAAAAAACGCCGGAGGTCTTGCGATTATAGGTACAACCCGGCACGACAGCCGTCGTGTAGACCGCCAGCTGAGAGGTCGTGCCGGTCGTCAAGGAGACCCTGGATCTTCTACATTCTATGTCTCCCTTGAGGATGACCTTATGAGAAAGTTCGGCTCCGAGAGAATTGCCGGAGTCGTTGACCGTCTCGGAATGAAGGACGACGAAGCCCTTGTCTCCGGGATGCTTTCCAATGCTATAGAGACTGCGCAGAAGAAGGTCGAGGAGAATCATTTCGGCGTCCGAAAGAGACTCCTCGAGTATGATGATGTCATGAACTATCAGAGGGAGGCTATCTATAGCCGGCGTCGCAATGCCCTTGCCGGAGATAAAATTGAGATTGACGTCCGCAATATGATGATGGACACAGCTTCCATCATGGCAGACCGCTCTGAGGGAATGCCTTATGAAGCCTTCGAGGAGTATATTATGGCTCAGCTTTCTATCGATCTTGGATTCGATGCCGAATTCTATGAGAAGGCGAAGAAGGGAGATCTTGCACAGGCTCTTCAGAAGCATATGGAAGAGGTCTACAATCGTCGAATGGATACGATGGTTGAGAAGGTCTATCCTTTTATCAAGCAGGTTTATGAGAAACAGGGATCAATGTATCAGAATATTGCAATTCCTGTTTCTGATGGTAAGAAGATGCTCAATCTTACAGTCAACCTCGAAAAGGCATACAATACCGAAGGAAAGGAGATTGCCAAGGCGCTCAGCCGCAATCTTATCCTCTACCAGATTGACGAACACTGGAAGCAGCACCTCCGTGACAACGATGACCTTCGTCAGAGTGTACAGAACGCTGCTTATGAGCAGAAGGATCCTCTCGTGGTCTATAAACTCGAGAGCTATAACCTCTTCTCCGCGATGCTCGAGGATCTCAACAAGGATGCCCTGTCTTTCCTCCTAAGGGCGTTTATCCCTCTAAGGGATAGGGATGAGGCGCCAAGAAGGGCTCCACAGCCTCGTAGGACAGATATGAGCCAGATGAGAACCAATGATCCTTCCCAACTTTCCACAAATGGAGAGCAAAAGGCCCGTGTCCCTATAAAGGCGGACAAGAAGGTTGGAAGGAACGACCCTTGCCCTTGCGGCTCAGGACTGAAGTATAAGAATTGCCATGGCAAAGGACTTGTCTAGCAAAGAGAAATATATGTAAACTAAAATATGGCTAAACCAATGGAACAAAACGTAATGACGGGCGGTGTGAGCTGCATCTCTGCAGGCACTGTCATAAAGGGTGAAATCAACACCCCTACCGACCTTCAGATCGACGGTACCTTCGAAGGAAAAGTATATTCCAAGGGAAAGGTGAAAGTCGGTGAGAAGGCTAATATCAAAGGAGATATAGTATGCCAGAACGTAGAGTTCTGCGGCACTATCGCAGGCAACTTCTATGTAAAGGATACCCTTTCGCTTAAGGCAGGCTGCAAAGTAGAGGGAGACCTCAATGTAAGACGTCTTCAGGTCGAGCTCGATGCCCGTTTCAACGGCAATTGCAAGATGATCAACGAGGCTGAATTTGACAAACTCGCGGCTCAGATTACGGGCCAGCCTGTCCCTCAGGCTGCATCTCAGCCCGCTCAGTCTCAGCAGCCAAAGACTGTTACTCCTTTTTCTCAGAAGTAATTCTGTAGCAGCCCATTAAGTAATATTCGCCATTACTGAAAAGAACCTTACCGGTCATCGCTTGATGGTATCGGTAAGGTTTCCTATTATTTTGTGGAGATGGGCGGACTCGAACCGCCGTCCAAACGTCGCACCAGGCGGCTTTCTACATGCTTATTCTTCCTTTGGTTGTCGGGAAGGACTTGCCGGAAGACGGGCCGGCCCTACCTTATCCTCTACTGCTTAGCCGGCTTTAGAGAAGTCCGCCGGAGCGTCCCGTTTGAATTGATACCCCTTGGCCGGAACATAACGGGCGTAAAGTCCGAGGGATACTCGTCGGCGCTGCAGCCTTGGCAGCGCGGATTAAGCTAATTGACTTAGTCAAATTAAGCAGCGAGTGCGAAATTGTTGTTGTTAGCAACTATTTTTTGGAATCTAAGATTAACGGGCAAGGTTCCAACGCCCGGCATGCTTACCGTCCGACATCAGCGCTGTCAAAACCAAAACATCCCCATGTCGAAAAGTTTACAAATATAGTCAATTTTCAAAAACTATTCCTGAAAATCGTCAAGAATACGTCTTGCCGCCATATATCTCATAAGAAAATATGGATGGGAGAATCGCTGAATCGAGACCCCAGTAGCGGTACCGCAGTGGATGAAAGTAAAGTCGCTATGCTCCAAATCCACGTTTACGACGATCCCGATGTGGCCGATTTCACGGACTCCACGTTTCTTGCCGAAAAAGACTAAATCTCCTTTCTGGAGGTCCTGGATGCGGGTTACCTCCCTGCCTGCCTTAATTTGCGTCCATGTATATCTGGGAAGGTCGATGCCTATTCCTGAATAGACTTTCCTGACGTAGCTGGAGCAGTCGTATTCTTTAGGCCCGACGGCGCCTAGACGGTATGGGGTGCCAATGAATTTCATCGCATAGTTAATCAGGGAATCTGCTTTAACTACAGCAGAATCTACGGGAGAAGAGGCAACAAAACAACTGTCCTGTCCTTTAAGGCGGACTGGTGCAATAATCATCATAGTCATGAGAATCAATGCGTATATTTGTTTCCTCTGTTTCATTTCGGCAACAAATATACGCATTTTTCTCAATCAAAGTTCTTCATAGCCAATCCATGAATTGCTTATCCCTATTTGAAGGTAGGGGATTCCTGATGAATCGATGCCTCCGCCCTTATATCCATATGAAGGGAATCCGTTTTCATCGTTTCCGCAGTAGACCATATCATTGGCCTCAGACATGTCGATACGGATAGGGAATATCATTTCCTCCTCATTTATCCACCTCTCGACTGAAGAAAACCTTCCGTAATAGGTATCGATGAGCCCAGGATAGACTTTATACTGTTCCTCATAGGTGAAGCCGATTCCCTCCGATGCTCCGGCTCTATCCTCATAGTGGGTCAGATATGGTCTGTCAGCTTCGTTTATTGCTTCACGGCAGATGCCCATCCAGTCGTTTTCCTCGCAGTAATAGTAGTCGTATTTATTCAGTTGCCATAGAGAAGTTTTCTTTGACATATCGTTGAAAATGACTTTCTTGGATGAGAGATATTGAATCATCACTTTAAAATGAGGATCTCCGTTTCCCGGGATAGTCGAACAACACACGGAGGCATAGGCATCACCGCTGCTATTCTTGTCCGGTTTGAAATAGGCATAACATCCTTCGAGACAGTGGAGATATATCTCTATAAAACCCACGCAGCGCTCCAGACTGATTCCGGAGAACTCGTTGAATATCTGGACAATGATATTGACTTTTCCATGTGCGTGGTTCCCCTCTGAACTCCATTTGACAGTAAGGTTGTCGACATTCTCACCGGACATGGAGAATGTCATGCACGTCGGATACTTGGATGAAGGTTCCTGTTTCGCTCCGTAGACGGTATAGGAAGAAGCGTCTATCTTGCCTTTAAGATTGACAGTATATGAGAACTCCTTGCCGGGCTCCGTCAATGAGTAGTCATCTATCCTGCATAGGCGTAAAGAACTGTCATCGAGGCCGTTAAACGGATCTTTGCAATATACGTCCGCCGTGTCCGCAGAGATGTCGCTTCTACCCGCAGCAGAGACTTTAACCTGACCAAGAAGACCTCCAAGAGGGATGTCATCAATCTCGGCTATTCTTACTCCTTCATCGTCGCAGTAGAGCCAAAAACTGTCGGTGGAGAGGACTGGTTTCAAAAGCGTGGAATATAATTCTCCGTCGAAGTCAGAAACAGGAATCACATTGCCGGAAGTATCATAGTATGAGGACGTTACAGGTACAACGGTACCTTCCGGCGAGCAAGTATATGATTCTTCGTCAACTAGGAGGATCGGGAGTTTTATTATGAGGTCGAAGGTCCCTAATTCGGAGCCATCTGAAGCGTCGGTGACAGTGATGGTTGCGCTCCCGCTACCGGTTGCGCTTATTATGCATTTCATCCCGTCCTGGGAGATTTCAATGATACCTTCTCCAGATGAGACCTTGAATCCAACGGCGTTTACCCCAGATGGTGCCGAAAGCACTTCCGCATAGCCAGTCATCGCCAGATATTCAGGAAGATGAGTCGTATCGACAGTCAGGGATGTATTATCTGCGATAGTGACAGAGGCAGTGGTATGCTTCCAGCCGTCGTGGGTGACGGCCTCAAATGTGACCGTTTCTGAGGAGGTCGCTTCTGACGAAATAGGAAAAAGAAGGGTGAGATTACCAGTGGATGAATATGTTACGTTTGTAAGCGAGCCGTCACTACCGGCGATATTTTTCCCACATGATGGGCAAGAAGAGCCGCCAAGGACTGTTCTAACCCAGCTTTTACGGAATTCGATGTTATTCTTTGGGTAGTCCCGAAATGTCTTTCCGCAGTTTTTGCAAGTGAGGTCATATCCGGTGTATGAGGTGATGGCTGGATTGGAATCTCCTGAAAGATAAGTGCTTATGTCAGTACCAACTGAATAGCCTGGCCTCTTTGAGAGCCTTTCGGCAGATTTATCTATCCCGTTCTCTCCGTAGTTGCATCTTATAAAAGCGTACTCTCCAGGATAGGCGAGATTAACACTTGGCAGCAGAGTTAAAGTCCTTCCATCGTCGAGTCCTTCTGTGTCTATTTTCCAGCTTGCTTCGATTCCGAGGGAAGACCCTCGTAGGGACATGACGATATCATACCCGGTATTTCTTAAGATGTCGAAATTGGATGTGTTGTCTTTTCCTGGATAAAAACGATACAAGACATCACCGCTGACGCCGAAAGTACTTGAATATGAAATGCTTGCCTCTATATATGTGCATTTGTCAGGATTGTGCCCGGATGACCTTATTGCGGATTCGTTTTTCCCTGAAGGGGAATTATTTTGAGGAAGAATGACTCCCTGTCTGTTTTCAGGGATGTATAGAACGTATTTGCCGTCGGTTTCCGGAGATGAAGCGAGGTCTGCCTGAACGGATACAACATCGTCAGGATAAGTTAATGAGGAGTTGAAAGGGGAGACAGAATTTGCCATATTGACGGCTCTGACAGAATTGACAGACACCGTAAAGTATTGCTTTATATAATCATCGTATTCGATTGTAAGGGAGAGTTTTGCAAATAGTCTTTCAGCGTCGAAATGGATTACTCCATCCTCTTTTCCGTCCATTGAGTCCAGTTCTTTGGGAGTCTTCTGAACAGCCATAGCCGCCATAGGAATTGATCTCCATTTGTCATAGTACGACGAGAAACTTTCCATCCCGTATCTATGTCTCAGTGAAGCAAGGTCGCTTTCATTTGAGGGTATATCTTCATTTGTAAGATCGCCTGTGAGGACATAGAAACTATATATGGCATCGTCAGTCAGGGTGATTCCCTCGTCTTGGAAAATTACTCTTAGAAGCGCACCGTCTTTAGTGTATATTGCAAAAACAACATCTCTTATAGTCTCTTCTTCTGAACTGGAGTATATGCTCCTTGTCTGAGAAACAAGAGGATTTGTCGAGAAGCGATATTCCCTTTGACAGGGCTCTTCTCTAAGAATTGCTTCCGCCGCGTCAAATGAACAAGACCAAATCGCCGAAAGGCTGAACAAGGCTATTAATATATATGTTATCTTTCTCATTGTCAGATTGTTACAACTAATGCTTCTTCAATTTCCCAGTCACAGACCCGGATGGTTACCAGAGCTTTGGAATAGTCAATCTCTGCCTCAAAATCTTCCAAGTCTTCTGCTTCCCAGTCATAGCCGGCATCGTCCATCCACTGACCTAGGGGAAGATCCCACGAATCGTTCCCCTTTATGGAGAGAATTGACAGTTTGCTGTCTTTCCCTTGTCGACAAAGCCGGAAACGGAAGCTTCCGTCTTCATTTTCCGGAATGAGCGGGAACTCGAAATGCCCTAAAAGGGGTTCGACAGAAAGTAGATCAATGCCATTATATGAGCCCTTAATCCTATAGGAGATATCCTTCGAGGATATGCCATTGACTTTTATTGAGACAGTGCAGAACTGCTTATGGGGGATAGCGTTCAGTCTCATGCTTTCTCCGTCGCACCGGACAAAAGTGCTATAAGAATACAAGCTGTCAGGTTCTGTCCCTGAGGGTATCATATGGATGCGAATGCCATCCTTATCGCTCCCTGTTCTTGCACATATCCCGTACTCTCCTTTTTCAACATCAGCGAGGAAGAATTCTTCCTTTCTTTGCGGAATCAGGGGAAAGCCGTCTTCATATATCATTACTGAGGGGGCGGGTCCATATTTCAGAAAATCGGCTATTCCTATCTCCAAGCGGCATGGGCAAGAACTCCTATCCTCCTTGACAGAGCAGGAGGACAAGAGTAGTGCTGAGAGCATAAGAGGTAGCAGAATTCTATTCATTATTTGATTTTCAAAGAGTTATTGTGCCGTTATCTCCGACAAGAACTTGATCCCAGTCAAGAACATTTACACCGACGGTGACTGCAGAGGTCTGAATAGGTTTGTTCTCATCTCCTTCGATATCGTCATCCCCGTCAGAAGTATTACCGAGATGCTTGATGATGAGTTCAGAAATTTCGTATGACTTGTTTCTCTCAACAGTCCCTGCAATCATAATTGGATAGGTATAATAGGACCCGCCGATAATTGCTTCCACAACGAGGAGTGTATTCTTATCCGAAGAATTGTTTGGGTAGGCGTAGAATGAGTGCGACGTTGTATATGAATGCCCTGAAGATACTTTTGCGATTGAAGAGAGTTTGCTGTAGATGAGTGAGTTGGGTGCATCCGAGGCATTTAGCTTTGTCGTTGCAAACCAGACATTTCCTGTCGACACACCCTCGTATGTAGCCTGCCCGGATACATTGGTCAGGTATATTCTTGAAATGGCGAAAGAGGCCGCCTGCTCGGAATTCTCGAGTTCATTAGTAATTTTATCTATTTTGAATCTGGCGGCAATCCTTCTGACATCTACCGATGCGGAAGCCGTTGCTCCAATAGATTTCTCCAATGATCCGCTCATTACGAATTTTTCCCTCGTATTATTCGCAAGCAGGGAGGTCTGTTCCTTTATGCCGGAGAGAGAGGAGATTGTCGAAATGTCGCTTTCGCTGTTGACAACGGAGTAAATAGTCCTGTCGCCTTGGGTGGCGCTCAATTGTACGCTTGTCGCGGAGGCCTTTCCATAGGCGTCGACTACGTCATTTCTGAAAACGAAGGCATCCAGAGTGCTGACTTTAGCCTCCGAGTCGGTATCGCTTACGGTAGCCTTTGTGACAGGGGTGGAGACGCCAACCGAAAGTTTACAGGGTAAAAGAGCCTCCTGAGGTGCTGCAACCTTGTTGCATGAAGGAAGAATCAGTGCCGCAGCAGCGGCGATTGCAAGTTTTCTTTTCATAATTATAAACGGTTGATTTTAAAGTGTTTCTTCTATTGTGAAAGGGCCGTACCAAGGTAGAGGAACAATTACGGCCGATAGTATGTCCGAGGAGATGGGGATGTCCGGATCTGAGGATCCGAGATTCCTTATGACGAGATTCACTGAATATGAGGTGTTTCTGTCGATAGAATCGAAGGTGACCGGATAGTAATATGTCCTTCCAGAGATAGATGAACTCATTACAAGTCTTGTCTTTCTTGGAGTAAAACTATTCCCTGAAAAGGTATCATTCGCAGTATGATTTGGAAAGCAGAATAGGCATTCATTTATTGTCAATTTGCCCCCTCCGGCGAGGTCTTCTTCCAGAACAATGTCCTCCGGTGCAGTTATGTCGCTTCCGAGTGAGTAAATCTTGTTAAACCAGACTGAAGGCTCTTCACTTTCCGAAAAGCCACAGTCTCCGGCGCCGTTTGAAAGTCGGAAGCGGATATCCGAGAGGCTACATTCCATTTCATTGATAAGGGTCCCTATATGGACTCTCGATGGGAATCGCTTAAGGGGTGTGGAGCAGCTGTTATTGTTGCTCGAAATGACCTTTACTCCGGAAATTGTGCCGCTCATAGGAAGGCTTCCTCCATTGAAGCCTTTATCTCCCATACTGATTCTCCCCGACATCAGGTCACTGACTGTAGCGATGCTTGAGAGAGACGATTCCATGTTTGCAAGTATATATATATCTTTAGTCCCGGTTTTTACAGATAGTTCCGTTTCGGCACTGGGGACATTTTGACCAAGATCTATTGTCGCTTCTTTCTCAAGCGCGCCGATTTCATTGAATATGAAGATATCCATTTTCTCAATTCCTTCTGAATCAGTTGCTTCTGCGACTTTTATGCGGAGTTTCCCGCTTGATGGAGAGTCTATATTTGCTGAGCATGAAACCATCCCCATAAGCATTATGGTAGCCATTGCGAGTGTTCTCATATCCCATCCTCCTTGTTGAGCCCATATCTTTTGATAAGATCAGATATTTCGGGGTCAAGATTTCCACGGTGGACGAAATGCCTGTTCTGAGAGCAAGCTCTCATATAGCATTCGACGGCGTTTCTGTAGTCGCCTTTCCGGCTGTAAAGGATGGCCAGCATATAATTGACTTTGTCAGTCCTATCCATTGACTCGAGTATCTTCAGAGCAGTCGCGTTGTAGTCCAGCGCGCAGTAAGCTACTGCAGAATTGAAGTCTTTATACGGGCGAAGCAGCGTCACGGCCTTCTCATAGTCGGAGTCCTTTATCGCCTTGACTCCAGCCATGTAGACAGAATCGAGGACGGTGGTTTTCAGAGTATCTTGAAGCATTCCTTTCCGATGAAGGTGGAAATCGAATCTGACGGTTCTCAGCCTGGGGTATAGTTTCTCCCTGATGTATTTGTAGTTATCCAAGGAGTGCAGTTCTTTCTCCCTTGAATCCAAGTCTTCAATAGTCGAGAGTTCTGCGTATCTCTGCCTTTCCCTATCCGTCAGGATACTGTCTGCATCGACAAGAGCGTCAAGCATCCTCCAGTTCTCCGGATCGCTTCTCGAAATGAATCTGACCGGTTCGATCCTTTCCCTCGCCATCCTGCCGTCCATATCCACGACAAAACCATCTTCCCTCGCAACCGAATCAGACCAGTGTTTCATGAAAGAGTTGAAATAATTTGAGACCGCCTCCGATCTTTCTTCCGAAAGCCGGCGGTTTCTTGAGAAGCTTCCTTCCGGAGAACAGGAGGCCTTGACGACAACGGAGTCGATGTCAAACTCCCTGTTTTGCATCAGGGAAACGAAATTTGCTTTGATTCTTGCAATTTCATCCCTGTTCGTGCCCATGGAAACAATTATGTCAGAACTATTTACCTTAAAGTCTATGTAGCAGGCTGTATTGAGTTCAACCTTCCTTTCCATAATTCTAGTGAGGTATTTTTCTCTCTCGTCTACGAGGCCTCCAAAAGAGCTTATGTAGAAAGTAAGGGGCTCCGATGGGGGCATGGTATATAGTTTCCGGTCCTCTTCAAAGATATCTCCGGAGAGTATTATCTCTGCTTTTTTGAGCCTCGGCCTGGTATTGATTGTCTGCAAGTAATCGTAGATGATATCACCGTTGCTTGAACGTATTACAGTGTCCAGCTTGATTCCTTCTTCTACAATAGGCACTTTGACCCATTTTCTGAATACCTCATCCTTCCGCTCCCTTTTTCTCCGGTTCAATTCCAGCTTGAACTTGTCCATATAATGGTCGATAGCCTGCCTCTGAGTAACTCCGAATGCCGAGGCAAAGTCGCTCTCTGACACTACAGAAGAATCGTTTCTGAACCTATAAATGGCAGGAATATTCCTCTTTATGAACATCTCGAGTTGGAATGAGTCTATGAACCTTGTAGTGTCGGAGACTATTGAATCCAAAAACTTCCTGTACCTTTCATAGCCTTTGAGCTGGGCCATCCTGTATCTGTCTCCGGTTATGTAAACGGGGGAGAGGGCGGTAATTTCATCCATTATCCTCAGTTGAGGATGGAATCTCAGCTGCCACTGCCCATCCTGCATTTCCTCCGGTACTGTAATTCGGAACCGAAGGTCGACTTTCCCATGCCGCTCGGCGACATTACGGAATTTGGAGGTTACAATTGCCGCCCGTATGACATCTGTTGCCACCATTTCTCCGTTTTCATCCTTGACTGCTTTCATTATCATGACCTTGTTTCCTTCAAGGTCTTCCACTACCATCGTATCCTGCTGAGGCGAATCGAGGACGGACAGTTCAGGGACTTCGCCATCCTCCATCATGGAAATTGCAGCAGACATGGAAGTATCCCTAATTCTATCCAGCTTTCTTGACGGACCGCAGGATGCGGCTCCTATGGCAAGGGGCAGTAGCAGTAAGATAATCCTTTTCATGTCCTCTCTAAAAACTGCACTGCGCCGTGACGGTCTGGTCCAAGATCTCGATAGTCCCTGCGTTAATGTCTGAAAAAGTCCTTTCAACGCCTTCAGGAGTGGTAATTTTGTATTGACGCACGCGGCCTATGACCCTTACTGTTTTTCCTCTTGTGATGTCTAAAAGGTTAGGGAAATTCTTATTCTCCCAGGCGGAAACATTGTGCCAGGTCGTCTCTATGACAGGTGTCCCGGTCCTGTCTTTATATACATAATCCGTGGCAACCGAGAAACGGATTGTCTGTGTCTCTCCATACTTGTTGACCGTCGAGTTTCCTACCCTTCCGATGATTTCGATTCTGTTTAGCTGTTCCATTTTTTTATAGTTCTTACGTTTAACTTCGCAGACGGACCGTCCGCCCGCGGGGCGCGAGCCCGACCGCAAAGTAAACTGTTCAATAAATGGAAATCGCTATTGCAGCAGCTTAAATATAGGTTTTTGCTGTTTATTTATGATGATTTACGGGTAAATAAAAAGATCGACAGAAAGTAAAAAAACTTTTTGTCGGGGGTTGTTTTTTATTGAAAAGAAGATTCGTAAAAAAGTGCGGTTATTAGTTTTGAATGCTTTGATAGGAAGGAGAGATTTGGCAAATTTCGCACGAAATAATCTTACTATGGAAAAATATTGTATAGAGTGCGGGGCTCCTCTTGGACTGTTCGGAAGGTCGGACAGAAAGTTCTGTTCGCAGAACTGCAAGAATCTATGGCACAATAATAAAAACAGCAACTATAGAACCTTTCGTCAGCGTATCATCTCATGTATGGACCGCAATCATAAGATTCTGGATAAACTCATTCAAGCCGGTATTCGGTCAATCGATAAGAATGAGATTGTCTCTCTCGGTTTCTCTCCAGGGCATTCGACATCAGTTACAAGGTATCGGACGCATATCATGTATTACTGTTTCGATATTTCCTATCATGTGTCTGAAAGCAGAATCTGGGGGATTGAAAAGCACTCCAAGATATATGATAAAAGCGGTCCCCTCATAGGAGAACCGCTTGTAAAATAAATGGTTAACTGACTCGTCTAAGCCGTTTTTTCTTTCTTTTGGGGATCCTTGAAAAGAATTGCGAAGAGGATACCTACTACAAGAGCATAGGCTGCGAAAATGTACCACGCTTTCTGCCAGCTTGGATTGGCGGCATTATAGACGCACGCGTTTACGACCTTACCGGCTGCCCATGTCCCAATGGATGCTCCAAGACCGTTTGTCATCAGCATGAACAGTCCCTGGGCGCTTGAGCGTATACTGTTGTCTGTATTCTCATTGACATAGAGGGATCCGGAAATGTTGAAAAAGTCGAAGGCGACGCCGTAGACAATGCAGGAGAGAATAAATAGCCAGACCCCGCTTCCGGGATTGCCGAGTCCGAAGAAGCCGAAGCGGAATACCCAGGCAAACATGGCAATAAGCATGACTTTCTTGATGCCGAATTTCTTCATGAAGAACGGGATGAGGAGGATGCAGAGGGTCTCAGACATTTGGCTAATGGAAATCAAGGCATTGGCGTTGCGTGCACCCCATGAATTGGCGTACTGAGGAATATCGGCGAATGAAGAAATATATGTGTTTGCATATCCGTTTGTAATCTGAAGGGAAGCACCAAGGAGCATCGAGAAGATAAAGAATATTGCAAATTGACCTTCCTTGAAGAGCTTGAATGCTGAAAGACCAAGGCTGTCCATAAGCGATTGGCTTTCCTCTGCTTTGGGCTTGCAAGGGCAGTTGGGCATAGTCAGGGCATATACGCACAGAATCAGACCCAGAATACCTGAAGTGAAGAATTGGTAGTAGCTGTGCTGGTACTGAACGCCATTGGCATCTTTAGTAAAGTTGACAAACAGCATTGCGCAGATGAAGCCGATAGTGCCGAAAACCCTGATTGGAGGGAAGTCCTTTACAGGATCCTTTCCGTTGACTTCCAAGGAATTGTATGCCACAGAATTTGAAATCGCGATTGTCGGCATATAAAAAGCGACACTGAGGGTGTAGAGAATGTAGAAGATGCTGAATGTGAAATCAGCCGTCTTAACATAGGCTCCGTCAATGAAGGTGACATGGTTCATTGCATAAAGTCCTGTAGCAATCATGAATACTGCCGCAAGGCCCTGACATAGAGAAAGAGTCTTCTGGGCAGGGACCCATTTGTCAGCTACGATACCCATAAGCGCGGGCATAAAGATGGATACGAATCCCTGGGTGGCAAAGAAGAGCCAGATCTGCGGTCCGAGACCGGCCTTGCCGAGAAAACTTCCCATCGACGTAAGATATGCGCCCCAGATTGCATACTGGAGGAAGTTCATGATAATCAGCCTTAGGGTGATTCCTTGATTTTTCATCTGAGATATGTGTTTTTAATGTTTATTCAAACTTAATTGAACCTTACAAATTTACAAGTTTTTCTCAGAAAATATCTATCTTTGAGAATTAAAACGCGATATGTCCAAATTCTCAGTCATAACGAAGGATAAAGGTTCTGCCGCTCGTACGGGGGTCTTGGCCACCGACCATGGAGAGGTCCATACGCCGATATTCATGCCGGTAGGGACAGTCGGTTCCGTCAAAGGCGTGTATCACCGTGATTTGAAAGAGGACATTGGGGCCGAGATAATTCTTGGCAATACATACCACCTCTATCTCCGCCCGGGTCTCGATACGCTCTTTAAGGCAGGTGGACTGCATAAGTTTGAGAACTGGGACCGGCCAATCCTTACAGATAGCGGCGGATTTCAGGTATTCTCGCTTTCTAAAATCAGAAAAATAACGCCGGAAGGCTGCACATTTGCTTCCCACATCGACGGGTCGCGGCATACCTTCACTCCGGAAAATAATGTAGACACCCAGCGCGTAATCGGTGCCGACATTATAATGGCTTTCGACGAGTGCTGTCCGGGTGATGCCGATTATCGTTATGCCGAGAAGTCGCTCCGGCTGACCCAGAACTGGCTGGAGAGGTATGCAAGGCATTTCGACGAGTCGGAGCCTTGTTATGGCTATTCCCAGACGATGTTCCCCATTATTCAAGGGTGTGTCTATCCGGACCTCCGTAGGCAGGCTGTCGACCATGCGCTTTGCCTCGACAATGATAATAGGGGAGGCTATGCAATCGGAGGTCTTGCTGTCGGAGAACCAACAGAAAAGATGTACGAGATGCTGGAAATCGTATGTCCAATACTTCCGGAGGGCAAGCCTCGCTATCTAATGGGCGTCGGAACGCCTGCGAATATTCTAGAAGGTATTGCAAGGGGAGTGGATATGTTTGACTGCGTGATGCCTACCCGTAACGGGAGAAACGGCATGCTCTTCACGTGGAACGGAATAATGAACATGAGAAATGCAAAATGGGCGGAAGATTTCGGAGAAATCGATCCTCTCGGCACTTCTTTTGTTGACCATGCATACTCGCGTGCATACTTGAGGCATCTTTTCATCGCGAAGGAAATGTTTGCTGCAATGATAGCGACTGAGCACAATCTTGCTTTCTACCTCGACCTCGTACGGACAGCAGCAAGGCACATCGAAGAGGGTGATTTTGCATCATGGAAAGAGTTGACAGTCAAGAAGATAATGAAAAGGATTTAGGAAATGCTCGGAATAAAGAAACTCGACTGGTATATAATGGGGAAGTTCCTCGGGACTTTCTTTCTCTCGCTTCTTCTTATCATAGGTATCGTAATTATTTTCGATATCAGTGAGAAGATTGACGATTTTGTTGCAAAGGAGGTTCCGCTAAAGTCGATAATTGTTGATTATTACCTCAACTGGATACCTTATTTCATGAATATGTTCAGCCCTCTGTTCGTATTCATATCAGTTATTTTCTTTACTTCCATAATGGCTGCCAACTCGGAGATAATTGCTATCCTTTCCTGCGGAGTCAGTTATCACAGGATGATGGTGCCTTATCTGGTGACAGCTACCATTATCGCAATTATGTCCCTTTCGCTTAACTTGTGGGTAATCCCCAAGGCTAACGCTCCTCGCGTTGCTTTCGAGCAGAAATATTTCAAGCGGCATAGGGTCTCCATGGATAGAGACATCCATTACAAACTGGAAGACAATAAGTTTGTATATGTTGAGTCATTCAGCACATGGAATAATACAGCCTACAATTTTACCCTCGAGGAGGTCTCGGAAGATGGCCTTGTCAGTAAAATTTCAGCAGAAACTGCTAAATGGGACAGTACAACTTCTTCATGGAGGCTCAGGAATTATTTCATCCGCGACTATGGGACCGGCATCCATGACAGGGTCCGTTCAGGTCGCCAGATTGATACCGCTATTAGCCTTACAGTCTCGGACTTCTACCGCAATAAGTTTACAGTCGCCCAGTTGAATGGAAAAGAGCTTGACCAATTAATAGCGACCCAGAAGCAAAGGGGTGACCAGAATGTAATGTTCGCAGAAATAGAGAAGAACAACCGTCTGACTATGCCATTTTCCGCCTTTGTCCTTACTATTATAGGGGTGTCGCTCTCATCCAGAAAGCGAAGGGGTGGTATTGGTTGGAATATCGCTCTTGGAATTGGCATAGGGTTCTCTTATATCCTTTTTATGAAATTCAGTGAAATGTTTGTCCATACGGATACTCTTCCGGCGTCAATAGCCCTTTGGCTCCCGAATATAATCTATATCATATTGGCTGCATTTCTTTATTACAGGGCATCCCGTTAATGTCATGAAAGTCCAAATAATCAACAAATCCAGGTTTCCTTCGCCCTCGTATGCAACCCCTCTTTCAGCGGGGATGGATCTAAAGGCCGATCTTGAAACTCCCATTACTCTTGGCCCTCTCGAAAGGGCAATGGTCCCTACAGGCATCTTTATCGCCCTTCCCGAAGGATATGAGGCCCAGGTAAGACCCCGAAGCGGTCTCGCTGCTAAAAAAGGCATCACGGTTTTGAATACTCCAGGAACAATCGATGCAGACTACAGGGGTGAGGTCCGTGTCATCCTTGTTAATCTGTCCAATGAACCTTTCGTCATTGAGCCCGGCGAAAGAATTGCCCAGATGGTTGTTGCAAAGCATGAAAGAGTTGTGTGGGAAGAAGTGTCCTCTCTCTCTGAAACTGAGAGGGGTGCGGGCGGATTCGGAAGTACAGGAGTCAAGTAAAATGGATATAAAGGCTTTATATGAGATTTTTAGACAGTCTTCGGGAGTCAATACCGATTCGAGGACGATAAGGCCCGGGGAGATTTTCTTTGCCCTTAAAGGGGAGAATTTCGATGGGAATGTCTACGCGATGAAAGCATTGGAAGCGGGTGCTGTTTGTGCGGTGGTGAGTGATACTTTGAAGGAGGAGGATCCTCGTCTTGTCAAAGTGGAAGATACCCTAGCCACTCTTAAGCATTTGGCTTCTTATCATCGTCGGAATGTTCTGGGAGATAAGCACTTAACTGTTATAGGTCTGACCGGTACCAATGGAAAGACCACTACCAAAGAACTTATTCGTGCTGTCCTTTCTAAAAAGTTTAAAGTGACGGCGACAGAAGGTAATCTCAACAATGATATAGGAGTCCCTCTTTCTGTTCTGAATTTTTCGGAAGAAACACAGATCGGGGTTATAGAGATGGGAGCCAACCATCCTGATGACATAAGTGCTCTTACGCCGGTTTCCCAGCCTGATTACGGACTTATAACCAATGTGGGAAAGGCGCATCTTCTTGGATTCGGCAGTTATGAGGGAGTGAAGAGGGCTAAAGGTCAGCTTTATGACTATATCCGTAATAACGGGAAGGCCGTCTTCGTTAATGTCGACGATCCTATTCTTGTTTCCATGGCGGAGGAGAGAGGGTTGGAGATAATTCCATATGGAGCGGATTATCAGCATGTGGCTATTCTCCCTGTAACAGATGAGTATCCGGCTCTCAGATTAGACATCGGCGGGCGAGTGGTTTGCACCAGTCTTGTCGGAGCATATAATGCTGCCAATGTCCTCTCTGCCCTTCGGATAGGGGAGTTTTTCGGGGTTCCTCTTGATGATGCAATTGAAGCAGTCGAATCTTATATTCCAACCAATAACCGCTCCCAGATGGTCAAGACCGGGAAGAACAGTGTCATAGAAGATGCCTATAATGCCAATCCTTCTAGCATGAAAGCCGCACTTGACAATTTCGAGATGGTATCATCTAGCCCCAAGGTAGTTATGCTCGGTAATATGGGAGAGCTTGGAGAAGACTCCTTCTGCGAGCATGTCTCCCTTTTGAAGAGGCTCTCGGAGATGGACCTCCAAGGGGTTTTTCTTGTTGGCGGCGAGTTTGAAAAGGCAATGAAAGTTGTCCCCGTGGGGACATATTTCCCTAGTTCAGAGTCTCTCGCTGAGTGGCTGAAAGGCAATCCAATAGAGGGCTCTACAATCCTTGTCAAGGGCTCTAGAAGTACTGGGATGGAGAGAGTTATGCCTCTTCTGTAGTGAGTGGTAAATATTTGTCCAGAAGGTATTTAGTCAATATTCCTATAGAGTAACCAACAAGAAGCCCGAATAGGGCACCGACCACTATGTCGCCAAGGTAATGCCTTCCAATCATCACCCTGCTTATTGAAACCAGAGTCGCCCAGAGATAGCCGAGAACGGCGAAGGTATTATAGCTATGGTTGCGGTCATTGGAGAAGCCGACAAGGGCTGATGCGACAAGCCCGAAAGAATTGCTGGCATGGCCTGAGAAGAAGCCGTAAATATCCCCGTATCTATTGGACGGATAGTGGAGACCTCCGTCAATCATTTCTGATGTGAACATCGGCCTTAGCCTCTCAATGCCATTTTTGACATGCAATGAGATTTGATCGCAAATGATAATGGTCAGAATTATCGATATTACCACGGGTATTGCTTTCTTCCAACCAAGACGGAGGAAGATCACTATTATGAGGATAAGATAGGCTGGAAACCAGACCAATTTGTCAGACATAAATATCCAAAACTGGTCCATCGCAGGACTATTGAAGCCATTCAGCCAGAGAGTCGCCGATTGGTCGATTTCTATGATGCGGTCAATGATCATTTGTTCAGGGCTCTCCAGAGTTCGTCTTTTAGAGTGTTAAGACCAGTTTGCATTACTGAAGAAATGAATACATGAGGAATGTCTTCGGGAAGGGTCTTTTCTATCTTTGCCCGCTTCTTTTCATCAATAAGGTCGCACTTTGTCACAGCAAGCACTCTGTCCTTGACAAGAAGGTCCGAATTGTACATTCTGAGCTCATCCAGGAGGATTTCATATCCTTTGGATACACTTTTCTCTTCTGCAGATACCATAAACAAAAGCACTGAATTGCGCTCGATATGGCGGAGGAATCTTAGCCCTATGCCCTTCCCTTCGTGGGCGCCTTCTATGATTCCTGGAATGTCGGCCATCACAAAACTGCGGTCATCCCGGTAGCGGACTATTCCGAGATTTGGCTCAAGAGTGGTGAAGGCATAGTCGGCAATCTTCGGTTTAGCGGATGTGATAGCCGCAAGAAGCGTTGATTTGCCGGCATTCGGGAATCCGACAAGTCCGACATCGGCCAAGACCTTGAGCTCAAAGATGAACCATCCTTCGATTCCTTCTTCTCCCGGCTGGGAGTAGCGAGGTGTCTGGTTGGTGGGGGACTTGAAGTTATTGTTTCCAAGCCCGCCGCGACCTCCGCGGCAAAGGATGAACTCCTGCCCCGGTTCGACCATTTCTACGATAACTTTATCCGTCTCCGCGTCCTTGACCGTCGTTCCTACGGGGACATCAAGGTAGATATCCTCCCCGTTCTTTCCCTTTCTGAGCGCAAAACTACCTGCTCCACCATGCTCTGCCCTCACTACCTTACGGTATTTAAGATGGATGAGAGTCCAAAACTGGGGGTTGGCTCGGAGTACAATGTGTCCTCCTCTTCCTCCGTCACCGCCATCCGGACCGCCTTTTGCGACATACTTCGCCCTATGAAGGTGGGTAGATCCCGCACCCCCATGACCGCTGGAGCAAAAGATTTTCACGTAGTCTATGAAATTAGATTCGGCCATAACTTTGCAAAGATAAGGATTTCTTTTGATTTCCCTAAGCGGACAGGCCCCGGC
>ERZ842401.1052-NODE-1052-length-40453-cov-11.292762_pt1 | contig 40453 bp, 34 predicted proteins | sample MGYA00521270_ERZ842401 | MGnify/ENA primary metagenome ERZ842401 (study PRJEB31892, sample SAMEA3878208) | bioreactor metagenome | biome: Moose rumen | place: Sweden | collected 2011-10 | study: EMG produced TPA metagenomics assembly of the PRJEB12797 data set...
ACAAGTAATTTAGTTTAACCCGGTGAAAACTGTCAAGTGAAATCAGGAAAAGGCATTATTAAAATAAGACATTCAATAAGGACTGGTTATTGAACAATAAAGGCTGGTTATTGAAAAATAATGAAGGGTTATTGAAAACATCCTCATCTCTCCCGTCGAACCATCCCGAAGCCCCTGTTTATGGGAATCTTGGGATTTTCATCTCTCCCTTAATCCCTCCCGTATTCTCTCCCATATCACCCCCTTCTTCTCCCCCTTTTCACACACATTAATTATATAAGGAAGAAAGGTCTATCTTTTCTTTGAAAATGTCACCAGACTTTTTGGGAGAAAACTTGCGTATTTCAATATTTTTTTGTACCTTTGCAACCGACAAAGAACACACGGCAGATATGCCATGAGAAGCACAAAATACACCAAGGAAAAAGAATAAAGAAGTTAGTTTAACCTAATTAATTTAATTTATTATCTATGACGAAAATCCGCTTTAGGTTTTGAACACAAAGAACACTCTCACGTAGCCTATTACAAAGTGGTACCACTTCGGGCAGCATGAGGCTTGAAGGGAGGGATGAAGGGAGGGATGGAGGGGGAGATGAATTTTCTGGAGGTCCCATAAACAGGGGCTTCCAGAGGGTAGAAGGGAGAGATGAGGGATTTTTTATAAAATTACTAATTAATAAAATGGACCAAAATATAGAACTTAAAAATATTCCGTATGGGTATAAACTTTGCTTCAACGAAGCATGTCAGTTGCGTGACAAATGTATGCACTATCAGGCCTATCTGCGCAAGCCTGAAACGGTGCTTGGCGGACCAGCCATCTATCCTGATGCATGGAAGAACGGCCAATGTGAGCGATACAATGAAGTCAAGATAGTGAGAAAAGCGTGGGGATTCACGCGTATTTATAATAATGTGCCACAATATCTGAGGGCTACAGCACGCCGCAAGGTCAGCAATTATTTCAGCAGAGGCTGCGGACCTTATTACCGCTACCATAGTGGTGAAAACAAACTCACGCCCAAACAGCAGGCGGACATTATGGATATCCTCGCCAAATACGGCCCTACGGAAGGCTTAGCCTTCGACCATTACGAAACGAGTTGGGACTTTGACTGACAATTCTATTAAGGTGAGACCTCAAAGTTGCGCCTTTTATTTGAAATATGTGGTTTTTTTTGCGTAATTGAAAAATTATTTATAATTTTGCAGCCTGTATTATGAAAAGACCAGATACTAATAAGGAATTTCAGGCTGCTATGGCTGAATGTCGTGAGATTTTCTCGAAGAAACTCTACGACTACAAACCTTCTTGGCGCATGCTGAGACCATCGTCGCTGACTGATCAGCTCTTCATCAAGGCGAAGCGCATCAGAACGCTTGAAGTGACAGGAGAATCATTGGTGGGCGAAGGTATTCTGCCTGAGTTTATGGCATTGATCAACTACGGCATCATCGGCCTCATCCAACTGAGGAAGGGCTATGCCGACAAGGTTGACATGACGAATGACGAAGCTATGGCGCTGTATGACGAGCATGCCAGAGAGTGCCTGGAGCTGATGCAGAAGAAGAACCATGACTATGGTGAGGCTTGGCGCGACATGAGGGTTAGTTCATACACTGACATCATACTCACAAAGCTGGAGCGCATAAAGGAGATAGAGGACAAGAACGGTGTGACGATAGCATCTGAGGGCATCGACTCCAACATAATGGACATCATCAACTATTCAGTCTTTGCTGTCATAAAGCTGTCGCCATTGCCACAGGAGGCTTAATGAAGAAGGCTGTCGTAAACATATCGAGATTTATTGTTGCCGCAGTATTCCTGTTCTCGGGGTTTGTAAAGGCTGTCGATCCACTTGGCACACAATACAAGCTGCAAGACTATCTGGAGGCGATGGGAATCTCGAACGGTTGGATAGCTGACTGGCAGACGCTTGGGGCATCAATACTGCTGTCACTGACAGAATTTGTCATCGGAGCGATGCTTGCGTTTGCCATCAACCGTCGAATAGTATCGAAGCTGGCCCTGCTGTTCATGTTCATCATGACAGGCCTGACAGTATGGATATACATAGACAATCCTGTGAGCGACTGCGGATGCTTCGGAGATGCAATCGTACTGAGCAACGGAGCGACCCTGATGAAGAACATCATTCTTCTGGCTGCAACAATAGCGATAGCAGCATATCCTCTGCTGATGCCGAGATTCATATCACTGAAGAAGCAATGGATGATATTCAACCTCTCCACCTTCGGAATACTGACACTGTCGGCATACTCGTTATACTATCTTCCTCCGATAGACTTTCGTCCCTACCACATCGGAGCCAACATTCCAGAGGGGATGAGGATGCCTGAGGGAGCAGAGCAGCCGGTACTGGAGACAACCTTCATACTGGAGAAAAACGGTGAGAGGAAAGAGTTCACGCTGGACAACTATCCTGACAGCACTTGGACCTTCATCGACTCAAAGACGAAAGTAATAAAGAAAGGCTATGAGCCACCAATTCATGACTTCAGCATCGTTAGGCTTTCTGACTACCAGGACATCACAGAACAGGTATTAGCCCACAAAGGATATACCTTCCTGCTGATATCTCCACATCTGGAAGATGCCGATGACGGATGTTTCGGAAAAATCGACGGAATATACGAATATTCACTCGAAAGAAACATTCCATTCTACTGTCTGACAGCAAGCATCGGAGAAGGCATAGAACACTGGATTGACACCACAGGAGCAGAATATCCTTTCTGCAACACTGACGAGACGACATTGAAAACAATAATAAGGAGCAATCCAGGACTGGTAATGCTAAAGGACGGAACAGTCGTCGGAAAATGGAGTCACAACAGCCTTCCTGAAAGGGAAGAACTCTTGACAATTAAAAATTAACAATTAACAATTAATAGAAAGAAACCTATTTAATATTAATTAATAACAAAAAAAAAGAACTATGAGAAAGAAAATTGTAGCAGGTAACTGGAAGATGAACAAGAACCTGCAGGAGGGTATCGCTCTCGCAAAGGAACTTACAGAAGTAGTAAAGAATCCTAACTGTGGTGTTATCATCGGCACACCATTCATCCACCTTGCAAGCGTTGCTGACGTAATCAAGGGCAGCTGCATCGAGCTCAGCGCTGAGAACTGTGCTGACAAGGCTTCTGGCGCATACACAGGTGAAGTAAGTGCAGAGATGGTTAAGTCAACTGGTGCACAGTACGTTATCCTGGGTCACTCAGAGCGTCGCGAATACTATCACGAGACACCAGAAATTCTGAAGGAGAAGGTAGAGCTGGCTCTTGCTAACGGTCTGAAGGTTATCTTCTGCATCGGCGAATCTCTGGCAGAGCGTGAGGCTAACAAGCAGAACGAAGTTGTAAAGGCAGAACTCGCAGGCAGCGTATTCCACCTCTCTGCAGAGCAGTGGAAGAACATCATCATTGCATACGAACCAATCTGGGCTATCGGTACAGGTAAGACTGCAACAGCTGAGCAGGCTGAGGAGATACATGCATACATCCGCTCTTGCGTAGCAGAGGTTTATGGCGCACAGGTAGCTGACGATACCACTATCCTTTATGGTGGCTCATGCAAGGCAAGCAACGCTCCTGAACTCTTCGCTAAGCCTGACATCGACGGTGGTCTTATCGGTGGCGCATCACTGAAGGCAGCTGACTTCAAGGGTATCATAGATGCTTGGGGATAAAAAACTATAATGAAGAAAATAATATCTATATTCTGTCTGGCATTGGTGGCTCTGACCACCAATGCACAGACATTTCTTGACAATCTGCAGAAACAACAAGCAGGACAAGGTTCCGTAACAGTTATAGAAGATCCAGAGATCGACTCTCTTGTCAATGGCAATGGAGGAGCTGTTATACCAGATCCTGTAGTTCCTCGCACTACCCACAAACAGGAGGTTAAGAAGACACCTGAGGAGGAAGAGGCCGATAACCTTGCAAAAATGCTTGACACCCGCAAGAAGGTGATGAGCAACTCATATAAGACACAAGGATATCGCGTCCAGGTATATTCAGGTGGTAGCACACGTACAGATCGCCAGCAGGCAGAGACGACTGGTGCCGTAATGAAGACGAACTTCCCTAACGAGCCTATTTATGTTCATTTCTATTCTCCCTCATGGAAATGTCGTATGGGAAACTACAAAAACATAAATGAGGCCCGTGAGATTCTGGCAAAAGTCAAGAAATTAGGCTACAAAGACGCCTGCATAATAAAAGGAACAATTACCTTAAGAAGACAGTAATAGTATCTTCAATGAAATCAATGAAATTCATATCGTGGAATGTCAACGGCTTGAGAGCCTGTGTAGGAAAAGGGTTTGAAAGCATTTTCAATGAACTGGATGCAGACTTCTTCTGCCTTCAGGAGACAAAGATGCAGGCAGGACAGCTTGACCTGCCCTTCTTAGGATATGAATCATATTGGAACTATGCCGAGAAAAAAGGATATTCCGGCACAGCTATATATACCAAGCACAAGCCGCTTTCAGTACGCTATGGCATAGGAATAGAGGAGCATGACCACGAGGGAAGAGTCATAACCCTGGAGTATGAAGACTTCTTCTTCATCACAGTATATGTGCCAAATGCGCAAGATGGTCTGAAGCGTCTTGACTATCGCATGAAATGGGAGGATGATTTCCTCAGCTACATAAAAGAGCTAGACCGCCAGAAGCCAGTTATCTTCTGTGGAGACCTCAACGTAGCACATGAGGAGATAGACCTGAAGAATCCCAAGACGAACCACAACAACCCAGGTTTTACGGACGAAGAACGTGGAAAGTTCTCTACCCTACTGCAAGCTGGTTTCAAGGACACTTTCCGCACCTTGCACCCAGATGACGAGATTTATTCCTGGTGGTCATATCGTTTTCATGCCCGCGAAAAGAATGTAGGGTGGCGCATTGATTACTTCGTGGTATCAGAAAGGCTGATGCCACAAGTGACATCAGCCTCTATACATACGGAGATAATGGGCTCCGATCATTGTCCTGTTGAACTAACACTCGGTAAGTAATAACTGAGGTGTGGAGGTTGGTTGTATGCAACATTCTGCCAACATATTCCCATTCTGTATATATGGTCGTGCATCAATGTTACGACACGATACTCTGTAGGAATATTTGTTGTGAATATATTAAGGTGTGAATTGTCACTTGCATCATACAGTATAATCTCCTCACGCCAGTCTCCAAACAAATCCGCCTGCAGACAAGGTGTTGCCTTTGTGCCGTTGCACGAAGCAGAATTGCCGTAATTGCTGAAAGAGAATATGCTTTGTGTACCATCTCCCATCCATTTTGCCACATAATAATCCTGCTGACGACGTGGCATCTGCATTCCACGTCCAGGCATCATCCTGTTTCTGAGAGAATCAGGTCCCATCTGCGGACGTTGTCCACGCTGTCTGTCACGTCCCATTCCACGCTGTCCTCCGCCCCACTGACCATTTTCTGGTCTGCGGAAAGCGTCATTGCCCCATGTTCCAGGCCTCTGGCCAGCTCTTCCATTACCTATCAACTCATCAAGCAAATCACCATCCCAGTATATACGGAAGTTCTGAGGCGTCCAACCCTGTGTCTCAGCTATTACTGAGCCATCGATACTGTGAATCTTCTTCTCTGCAGAGCACCAGAACTCACTACCTCTGTGGAAGCCGTCTATATCAGCTGCTATGCCACGACCCGTATCCTCATCAGCATAATTACGAAACAGTATTTCACCTGTTCTGGCATCACTCAAGGCAGAACCGTGCTTTCCGGATTCATATACCATATAATACTCCAGGCCTTTCCTGTCTGGGTCTAAGTCTCCAAGATGCTGGGCATCACCATGTCCCAAACCAGTATTATACAGGATTTTGCCGTCATCGTCAATTGCTGCAGCTCCGAAGATAATCTCGTCCTTGCCGTCATTATCCACATCTCCGACAGCTATGCTATGAGCGCCCTGTCCGTAAGCGGAGTCAGGACCAGGTTCTTCACTCTTATGGAGCCAGCGTGTCTTGAGTTCATTGCCATCAAAATCAACAGCCCACAGATATGCTCTTGTATAATATCCACGACACATAACAGCTGACGGATTTTCCTTTTTACCTCCAAGGAAAGCCACACATGCGAGATAGCGCTCTCCCCTATTGCCAATGCCATGCTTGTCGCCCCACTCATGGCTGGCATATTTTGGAGAACCGCCAACACCAAAGGCTCTGTTTGGGTTATAGAAAACAGTATGAACAGCATGTCCGTCCTTACCTGAGAATACTGTCAGATACTCAGGACCGTCTATAACATGTCCTGTCCTATGACGATAATCGGCATTATTGTCTGCCTTTCTTATCTCATCGTCTGTAGCAGCCTGAGTAACAAAATCTCCTTTACCATCTTTAGAACCAGGAGCTGTTTTACATATCAGTTCTGCCTTACCGTCACCATCAAAATCATATACCATAAACTGAGTATAATGAGCTCCTGCACGGATGTTCTTACCTAAAGAAATGCGCCACATCAGTATTCCTTCAGGCTTATAGCAATCGATATACACTTCACCAGTATATCCTGAATGAGAATTATCATGAGAATTACTTGGATCCCACTTTAGTATTATCTCATAATCACCATCTCCGTCTACATCAGCAGTAGAGCAGTCATTTGGAGTATAGGAGCATGTGCTGCCATCAGGCATTTCCTGATCCAAAGGACGTATCAGGGGGACAGAGAGATATGGTTTATCCCAAGGAGTCACCTCTTCACTGGTTTCTTCTACAGATCCTTTTACAATTGTCTGGACACTATAGCGGCTATCCTTTGTTCCCAAAGTATCTGTAAAGCACGTCTCACGAGTAAGGTTACTTGCAATAACATCGCCATTACGCAAAATGCTGAATGTCGTCTTGGGTGCATCTGTTGAAAGGAAACGCCAACTGATAAAATTGCCTTTTTCTGCAGGCAAAGCAACAACTCCCCTAGACAAACGCTCCACGTACGTTTGGGCCGAAATGCTTAACGTAAATAAGAATTGAACAGTTAAAAGTAGGTTAAATTTCTTCATTGCTTATGGATAGTATGGTTGTTTTTATCTAGTATATAGACGCATAAAAAGAAGGAAAGGTTAAGTTAATTTTTCTTAATAAAACGAAGACCTTTCCCTAGGCTGCATGACATTCAAGGTTTTTTTTGTACTTTTGCAAAACTGAATCCAAAGGATTATTAACTAAAACATTAACAATATGAGTCCTGTTACAACAAACAAAATGACAAACTACCGCTGGGTGATTTGTGCCATGTTGTTTCTTGCCACAACGGTAAACTACATGGATCGTCAGGTACTATCCCTGACTTGGAAAGATTTCATTGCTGTCGATTTCCATTGGAACGATAATGATTATGGTACCATTACTGCCATTTTCTCTTTGTTCTATGCCTTCATCTCTCTCTTTGCAGGTCGCTTTATCGACTGGATGGGAACAAAGAAAGGCTACATCTGGGCCATCGTAGTATGGAGCCTTGGTGCTTGTCTGCATGCTGGCTGCGGATGGGTAACGATGTATGTGGAAAACATCGGCACCATCGAAGAACTGCGCAGCATTGCCGCTGGTTCTCAGGCCGCTATCGCTGTCAGCACACTCAGCGTATGGCTGTTCCTTGCTTGCCGTATCGTACTTGCTGTCGGTGAGTCTGGCAACTTCCCTGCTGCCATCAAGGTTACAGCAGAGTACTTCCCAAAGAAAGACCGTGCTCTTGCAACCTCTATTTTCAATGCTGGTGCTTCAGTAGGTGCGCTTGCAGCTCCGCTGACTATTCCTGTTCTCGCAGAACACATGGGTTGGGAGATGTCATTCATCATCATCGGTGGTATCGGATTTATCTGGGCAGGCCTGTGGCTGTTCCTCTATGACAAACCTTCTAATAGCAAATTTGTCAATGAAGCTGAGTTGACGTATATCGCACAAGATGAGGACGAGGACAAGGCTGTTGCAGAAAAAGAAGAAACAAAAGCAAATGAGCCTACCCTATCTTTTCTGCAGTGTTTCGCTTACCGTCAGACTTGGGCATTTATCGTAGGAAAGCTAATGACAGATGGTGTATGGTGGTTCTACCTCTTCTGGGCACCTGCATACTTCTCAGAATTAGGCTATCCATCTTCTTCAGGCATGGGACAAGCGCTAATCTTTGTCCTGTATCTGATTGTTACAGTACTTTCTATCTATGGCGGCTACCTGCCAAAGCTCTTTGTAGAGAAACTGGGACAGAATCCATACGCTGGCCGTATGAGAGCAATGCTTATCTTTGCTTTCTTCCCACTTTTCGCTATGTTTGCACAGCCTTTGGCACACATCAGCCCATGGATACCTTGTATAATCATCGGTTTGGCTGGTGCAGGACACCAGGCATGGTCAGCAAACCTGTACTCTACAATTGGTGATATGTTCCCAAAGAGCGCCATTGCTACCATTACTGGTATCGGAACAATGTTTGGCGGACTTTGCTCATTTGCAATCAACAAGGGCTCTGGTATGCTGTTTACCTATGCCGACGGTATGGGAGATGCTTTCTCTTTCTTCGGACAGACAGGCAAACCAGCAGGATATATGATAGTATTCTGCTACTGCGCTGTTGCTTACCTCATCGGATGGGTAATAATGAAGACACTCGTACCAAAGTACAAGCCTATCGTATTAGAATAACAAGACCATCGATTATGGTCTGAAGTCCTTAGGAACATAATTGTCCAAGGACTGACATACAACGGAGGAGAACTTCTGGCCTGTGGCAATAAACCTCGAAAAGGCTGCAAGTTCTTCTTCTTTTTCAATGGTTTCCAGAGAAGCTACTCCTTCTTTGTAGATAGCATAGCAGAAACCAGCATTGAAATTATCCCCTGCTCCTATTGTGCTAACCGTTTCTATCATTTTTACAGGGAAAGAAGCCTGCAGGTCAGGTGTACGCAATTCCACTGGCTTATCAGCATTGGTATATATAAAGTACGGACAATATTCCTTTACTATATTGTATGCTTCATCGCAGGTTTTCGCTCCAAACAGCAGTTCAAAATCTTCATTAGAGCCCCTAACAACAGAAGCAAAACGCATATTCTCCTTTATATTCCCTATAATATCAGGGATTTCAGACTTATGGGATGCTCTGAAATTAATATCATAATACAGGAAGGCACCTTGTTCGTGTGCTTTTTCAAGAAAACGTCTCGAAAATTCACGTATTTTTGGATTTACACAATAGAATGAGCCATAGATGACAATATCTCCCTTATCTATCTGCGGCATTTTCTGCGGCATAGCGATATTCCAGTGGTCTTTATAGAATTGATACTGTGCATCATTATTAGAATCAAGAAAAGCCAATGACAAATGAGATTTTGTTCCTACATGCCTATAGACATAATCAGTATTAATACTATTATCTTTCAAGAAATCACATACGATATCTCCAACATAATCATCTCCTGTCTCCGTTATCATGACACAAGGAGCCCCCATGCGCCCGAGGGATATCATAGCATTAAATGTTGAGCCACCAGGAACAGCCTTCTGTGGCTGATCGTTTCTAAAGATTATGTCAAGGACTGTTTCGCCAAAGCCAATTATCTTCATTTGCCTTTATATTGTATTTATGATATTATCTTATATAAACTAAAAAGACTCCTCAAGGTCGAAGCCCTAAGGAGTCTTATTTTAGTTAAGTATTAAATTTACTTTGTAACGTCGTTGAAGAGAGCTACACGGTTGAACTCAACCTCATCGAAGAGCTTGTCTGTTGCGCCAAGACCCTCAGTCTGGATGCGGTCAGCAGCAATCTTGTACTTCTTAACGAGGATGTTCTTACAAGCCTCAGCACGCTTCTCAGAGAGCTTCTGGTTCAGTTCCTTAGAACCTTCTGGAGATGCATAACCAGAAATCTTGATCTTAGCGTCCTTGTTGTTGTTCATGTACTTAGCAATCATCTCGAGGTTAGCCTCCTGGCTGCGCTCTACAACTGACTTACCCTGCTTGAATACAACAGATGGCTGGAGGTTTGCCTTAGCCTTCTCTACTACAGGAGCTGGCTTGTTCATGCAATCGTTGAGAGCCTTCTGGAGCTCAGCAATCTTAGCAGCCTTAGCAGCAGCGTCTGCCTTAGCAGCGTCAGCCTCAGCCTTAGCAGCGTTGATCTTTGCGTTGAGAGCGTCGATCTCAGCCTGGTCGCGGAGCTGCTCCTTAGCGAAGTTGTGAGTACCGTTAGAAGTACCGAACTTGTAGTTAACACCTGCCTTCAGAGAGAAACCTGCCTGGTGGATGTCATACTTGAAGTCTGTAACAGCAACGCTCTCAATCCATCCCTGGAGACCATAAACAACACTTGGCTCTACATATACCTGCCAAGCCTTCTTCTCACCGAGGTTCAAAGCGAAGTCAAGACCAGCCTTAGTGTTGATACCGTTAACCTTAGCAGGAACGCCGAACTGATGTGTCCAACCGAAACCACCGAGAGCGATAATCTCGAAGAAACGTGGCTCACCTTTGTAACCAGCGAAGAGGTTCATCAGGTTTGCTGTACCGAGCAGATCAACGTCAAGACCCTGAACGAAAGTCTTAGAAGCGTGGAATACACACTCCTTCTTGTGAGCGTTGAAGTAAACGTTAGCATCAAGAGCAAGTCCGAAAACTGTTGTGAAGTTCTTACCCACGCGAACACCGAACTCTGGAGTGAATGCGCTGAAAGCATTCTTCTTGTCTATAAGACCAGCGTTCTTGAAGTTGTTCTTGAAACCTGTAACAGCACCGCCGTTAACACCAACATAAATGTTGTCACCAGCCTTATTAGCTGTGATAGTTGTTCTTGGCTGTGCGCTTGCAGAAACTGCTATAGCAGCTGCTGCGATAAACATTGCAATTTTTTTCATTGTAAATAAACTTGTAAAAGTTAAAAATTAATAATCTTGCTTTAAAACTGCTGCAAAGTTAAGTCTATATTTTGAACTGACCAAACTTTTTTCTATTTATATTGCTAAAAAATGTTATTTTCTTGATAAATATCAATTCCGTGTACGTACACCAATTACAATTACATATAATTATATACTAATATTTCCTAGTAAATATAAGGTTTATATACATATTTATAATTAATGACATTTAAATTCCGATTGTTATTATATACCCCAGTGTTTACAAAAACGTGCTGGAACATGAACATTCCAGCACGTCTGTATCATAAACCTATACGATAATTACTTTGTGATATCGTGAAAGAGTGCAACACGATTGAACTCTGGTTCCTCGAAGAGTTTGTCTGTTGCGCCAAGACCTACTGTCTCGATGCGATCAGCAGCAATCTTATATCTCTTAACAAGGATATCCTTACATGCCTCAGCACGCTTCTCAGAGAGAGTCTGGTTAAGTTCCTTAGAGCCTTCTGGAGATGCATAGCCGGAAATCCTAATCCTAGCATTCGGATTGTGTTTCATATATGCAGCAATCATATCGAGGTTAGCTTCCTGACTACGATCTACATTTGACTTACCCTGTCCGAAGACGACAGATGGCTGGAGATTTGCTGCCCTAGCCTTCACAATAGGAGGAACAGGCTTGTTCATGCAAGCATTGAGAGCCTTCTGGAGTTCTTCTACCTTAGCAGCTTTCGCAGCAACATCTGCCTTTGCGGCGTCTGCATCAGCCTTAGCAGCGTTAATCTTTGCATTGAGAGCATCGATTTCTGCCTGGTCGCGAAGCTGCTCAACAGCGAAGTTGTGAGTAGTATTTGATGTGCGAAACTTATAGTTAACACCAGCCTTCAGGTTAACACCAGCCTTATTAATGTTATATTGGAATCCACTGTTATGCATTACATTTGTATATTCTGGCTGAGGAGCTATAGCACCGAAGGCCAATACACTGTATGTAATAGAAGGCTCCAAATATACTTGCCACTGCTTCTTCGATCCGAGATTTACGGCAAAGTCAAAAGCAATCTTTGAATTAATACCGTTATACTTATCTACTATTCCGAAAGCATGTGTCCATCCGAAACCTCCCAGAGCGATAACCTCAAAGAAACGTGGCTGTCCAGTATAGCCCTTGAACATATTCATAAGGTTTGCAGTTCCGAGCAAATCGATATCAAGACCCTGAATCCATGTCTTGCTAACAGCAAACGGGCAACAGTTTTTATGGTTCTTGAAATAAACATTAGCATCAAGAGCAAGTCCGAAAACTGTTGTAAAGTTCTTACCTACACGTGCACCGAATTCCGAAGAGAATGCAGTGAATGCATTATTTCTCTGTTTTGCACCATCCTGAGTTCTGTAGTAATTTCTGAATCCCGTAATAGCACCGGCATTAACACCTACATAGATATTGTCATCCACTTTATTTGCCGTAACAGTAGTCCTTGGCTGTGCGCTGGCAGAAACTACTGTAGCAACTGCAGCAATAAGCATTGCGATTTTTTTCATTTTTATAGTATGATTATGAATAATTTACTTAGGTAATGGCTTTAAAACGTTGACAAAATTACATCAACATTTTCAAATTTCAAAATATTTTCATACTTATTACTAAAAAAGTTATTTTTTTTGATAAATATCAATTTTGTGTGCGCACACGTTCTCGTTGTCATAAAAAAAAAGTATCTTTGCACGCTGAAAATAAAACATGATACACATATAAAAACAATTAAAAGAAAGTGGATACATTAAAAAGATTCATTCCTGACGTCCTCGTCATTCTTCTTTTTGCAGCATTATCGTTCGCATATTTCTACCCTGCAGACATAGAAGGCAGGATATTGTATCGACATGATTCTGCAGCAGGTCGCAGCATAGGACAGGAGGCACGTGAATACAAAGCCAAGACAGGCGACGTAGCGCTTTGGACGAACTCTGTCTTTTCCGGGATGCCAACATACCAGATTGCCATACCCTATGAAAGTGCCAAGCTCCTCAGTCAAATTATGGAAGGCTACCATTTGTGGCTGCCAGAAAACGTATGGTATGTTTTTGCATACCTTTTAGGTTTTTTCCTTATGTTGCGAGCCTTCGACTTCAAATGGTATCTGGCAATGCTGGGATCAATCATATGGGCTTTCAGCAGCTATTTCCTCATTATTATTGCCGCTGGACACATTTGGAAAGTGATGGCATTGGCATATCTGCCTCCAATGCTGGCCGGCATTCTTTTAACGTACAAGGGGAAATATCTGTATGGTCTTATTATAACTGGCATTTTTACCGCCTTTGAGATTAATGCCAATCACATGCAGATGACATATTACTATTTTTTCATCATCGCATTCATCGTATTAGGATACTTCATTGACAATATACGCCAAAAACGCATAGGCCACTTCGTCAAAGCGACAAGTATTTGCATAGTAGGAGGTTTATTGGGACTGGCAGCCAACCTTCCCAACCTCTACCACACATGGGAATATCAGAAAGAGTCTATGCGCAGCAAGAGTGAGCTTGTCAAGAAAAATTCAGCAAACCAGACGTCATCAGGTTTAGAGCGCGACTACATAACCCAGTGGAGCTATGGTATTGACGAAACATGGACCCTGTTGGTGCCAAATACCAAGGGAGGCTCAAGTATGACACCTGTCAGCCAATGCTCAGCAGCTCGCGAAAAGGCTGACCCCATGTATATGCAGATATATCAGCAGATGGGACAGTATTGGGGAGAGCAACCAGGAACATCGGGACCTGTCTATGTCGGAGCATTTGTCTTAATGCTCTTCATACTGGGTCTGTTTATCATAAAAGGCTCAATAAAATGGTCTTTACTCGCAGTTACCATTTTGAGTATCATGTTGTCTTGGGGACACAATATGATGTGGCTGACAGACCTGTTCATCGACTATATGCCGATGTATGCGAAATTCCGTACAGTGGCGTCAATCCTCGTAATAGCAGAGTTCACGATACCTCTTCTGGGTATTATGGCGCTGAAGAAACTCATTGAAGAGCCAGACTGCATAAAGAGTACCAGGTTCACCATAAAGGGCAAGCCTGTAAACTGGCTGTATGTTTCTTTCATTCTCACAGCAGGTACTGCAACATTATTCGCTCTCTTCCCCACCCTGTTCTTCGACCAGTTCATCGCTTCTGCCGAAATGCGGGCGCTGAGTCAGATACCGCAGGATCAGTTGACACCACTCCTCAACAATCTTCGCGATATTCGTGTAGCGACATTCGTATCCGACTGCTGGAGAAGTGTCCTGATAATAGTTCTTTGCACCATTGCCGTCATCACTTATCGCATGCAGAAGATTTCAGCCCCCATAATGGTGGGTATCGTCGCTGTGATATGTCTTTTCGACATGTGGCAGGTTGACAAGCGCTACCTTAATGACGACATGTTTGTCAGCAACACCCTGCGCACAGCACCTGTAGAACCGACTGAAACCGATGCTCAGATACTTAAGGACAAGACACTTGACTACAGAGTACTTAACCTTGCTTCAAACACCTTCAACGAAAACGAGACAAGCTACTTCCACAAGAGTGTCGGAGGATATCATGCTGCAAAACTGCGCAGATATCAGGAGCTCATAGAAGCACACATCGCTCCTGAGATACAGAAGATATTCCCTGCCATAGTAGAGGCACAGGGTGATATGAGCAAGGTAAACGGTGACAGCATAATGCCTGTAATCAATATGCTCAACACCAAATACCTGATACTGCCTCTGCAAGGAGGCGGCACAACGCCGCTCCAGAACCCATACGCTATGGGCAATGCTTGGTTTATCAACAATATACAGTATGTTGACAATGCAAATCAGGAAATAGAGACCCTTGGAAATATCAATCTTCACACGACAGCTGTCGCAGACAAAAAATTTGAGGAAATCCTTGGAAAAGGAAACCCAAAAGCCTCTGGTTCTGTTACTATGACAAGTTACGAACCTAACAAGTTACAGTATTATGTCAAGTCGAACACTGGCGGCATTATTGTATTCTCAGAGATATTCTATCCTGGCTGGACATGTACCGTTGATGGCAAGCCTGTAGAAATCGGACGCGTCAATTATGTACTAAGAGCCATCAACATCGAAAGGGGAAATCACAAAGTAATATTGACATTCAAGCCTAAGAGTATCATGGCAACAGAATACATTGCATACATCTCAATAGCAATTCTTGCCATCTGTTTGCTCCTTGTTATAATAATTAGTTTAAAGAAGAAAGCATGAAATACGCATTAGTAACTGGCGGCTCAAGAGGTTTGGGTCGCGCCATATGCCTGAAGCTCGCAGAGATGGGCATACCTGTAGTGATTAATTATCAGTCCAGCGAACAAGCTGCACAAGAAGTCAAATCCGCCTGCGAAGCCCTTGGCGTACAGGCAGAGCTCATGAAGTTCAACGTTGGCGACATAGCAGCAGTTGATGCAGCAATAGACCAATGGGAGGAAGCACATCCCGAGGACTATATCGCGTACCTTATTAATAACGCAGGCATCACACGCGACAACATGATGTTCATGATGCCTGCAGAAGACTGGGCTGCAGTACTGAACACATCCCTGAACGGATTCTATTATGTCACACGAAAAGTCCTTCCAAGAATGATGATGCGCAAGCATGGAGGTTCTATCGTAAATATGGCATCTGTGACAGGTCTCAAGGGAATGCCAGGTCAGACCAACTATGGAGCAGCAAAAGGCGGCATAATTGCAGCCACAAAGTCACTGGCCCTGGAGGTAGCCGCACGTAATGTGACAGTAAATGCTGTAGCACCAGGATTCATCGAGAGCGATATGACAAAAGATCTTGACAAAGATTCTCTCGTACCACTGATTCCGACAAAGCGCTTTGGCAAACCAGAAGAGGTGGCAGCCCTCGTAGGTTTCCTCGTTTCAGAAAACGCACGCTACATAACAGGTGAAGTAATATCCATCAACGGCGGATTATACACATAGCCGCCATACTTTGATAACAAATTGAATACTCCCATGTGATTACCTGTCACATGGGAGTATTGCTTTATATCCGTACCTAATTTACCTAAATTTGGGTATTTGTCATCTTTGGGGAAAGCAGTAATTTTGCAGCCGCAAACAGGTTAATTTTACTATTTTCAATAAAAAATGACAAAGAAGACAGTACTCACACTTATTCTCGCAAGCAGCATCAACTGTGGAATGGCACAGGATGAGACAGATGCTACGACAGGTGCAACCCCAATTCACAAAGAACAATGCACAACGCATAATCCCGAATATATTCCCGAAGATGCCGGTACTATATATGGTGACGTCAACAGCTTCAGCAAATGGCGTATTGGTGGTTATGGCGAAGCCGTTGCAGCTTTTAAGAAATATGGTACAAACCGTTTCTATGGAAACTCCGAAGGCAATCCTAAGGAGAGCCGTAATACTATCGCAATACCACGAGTGGTAATCGCGGGCGACTATAAGTTCAACAAAAAATGGATTCTTGGTATTGAGGTAGAGTTTGAGGCAGGTGGCACAGGAACATCATACGAGCTGGAAAACACTGAAAACGGAGAATACGAGACAGAAGTGGAGAAAGGCGGTGAAGTCGCCTTGGAGCAACTTCATATCACACGACTTATCAACAGAGCATTTAATGTGCGTGTAGGACATGTTATTGTTCCTGTAGGACTGACGAATAACCATCATGAGCCAAACCAGTTCTTTGGGACTGTACGCCCAGAGGGAGAAACAACGATAATCCCATCTACCTGGCACGAGACAGGACTGGAATTCTTCGGTAATTTCGGAAAAGGTTATACAGCCTTTGACTACGAAGCGATGATAGTAACAGGTCTGAATGCCAATGGCTTTGACAGGAACAAATGGGCTGGTGGTGCCAAGCAGGGAAAATTCGAGGTTGACAACTTCACCTGCCCTGCCTTTGTGGCACGCCTTAACTGGCATGGAGTCAGGGGGCTGCGCATAGGCACTTCTTTCTACTATTGCAGCAATGTTGGTGGCAATGCAGACAAGAGTCAGACCTATGCCGGATTCGGAAAGACTCCTGTACGTATATATACCCTGGACGGACAATATCGCAACCAATGGGTAGAGGCACGCACAAACTTCATGTGGGGAAATCTGACAAATTCTTCTGTACTGTCAGCAAAGAACGGTAAACTGTCTAACAAATCAGGCTATTCCCGCCTTACGCCTGTAGCACACAAGGCTGTCAGCTATGGTGGAGAGGCTGGACTGAAGATAAAGGGATTCTTTAACAGCTGTCCACAATTCCCTGACATCATCCCCTTTGTAAGATACGAATACTACAACTCACAGGAGGATGTCACAGCTCCTTATAATGCTGATGACAGGCTGAAAGTGGGTATGTTTACAGCTGGTATCAACTGGCGCCCTCTCCCCTGCCTCGTGATAAAAGGTGATTACACTACTCGCAGGATTGGTGGCGGGAAATACAACAGGGAGAATGAATTTGCCATTGGTATAGCATACACAGGATGGTTTGCGAAGAAGTAATTAACAATTAACAATTCATAATTAATTCATAATTAAATAAAGATGAACAAGATTTTCAAAAGTGCAATGTTTTTTGCAGTAGCCGTATTACTCGGCTTTACATCATGTGGCAGTGACGATGACAACTCCACACCATCTCATAGTGAAGTTGATCCACAGAATCTGGACTACACACAAGAATTAGCAGCTGCATGGGGTAACTATGCTGTGAATGTCGCTATGCTTCTTGACGAAGATGCTACAAAACTCTTCAACGAGTGGAACAACAACTATGGTGCAGCATTCAAGAGTCACGCTGCAGTCACAGGTTTCTCCTCACACGAGGCATGTGTGGAACAGATGATTGACGGATGTATCGACATCGCCAATGAGGTTGGAACAGCAAAGATTGGTGAACCTGTTGACTATTGGAAGTCAGGCGAGCGCACAAAGGCCCTGTATGCCGTAGAGTCTTGGTACAGCTGGCACTCACGTGACGACTACAAGAACAACATCCTCTCAATAGCAAACTCCCTCATCGGTCAGTGTCTGACAGAGGCTAAGTTCCTGAGTTATACCGACGAGTACGCTATTATTGCAGACGCACCAAACCTCACGCCAAACAGCATCATTGTAAAATCATATAATAATGCTAATGCAGATCTGAAAGCTAAGACAGTGGAGGTCTGGAAGAATACTCTGGCAGCATGGAAGGCTATTGATGCTATCCCACAGCCATTCCGCAACAACATCGGTTCTGCAGAGGCATCAGCAGCAATGGATGCTTGTGCAACACTTAATGCAAGCCTCGAAGACCTGAAGAGTCTGATTGCCGGCAACCTGAGCGAGGATGACTGTAGCGCTATCACAGCACAGTTCGTTGACTATGTTGTCATGCCTACATACACCAAGCTGAAAGCCCTCAACAACGCACTCCTTGTCAGCGTAAGAGCATTCCAGGCAAATCCTTCAGATGCAACATTTGCAAATGCCTGTGCAGCATGGCTCGCAGCACGTCAGCCGTGGGAGACATCAGAGGCATTCCTCTTCGGTCCAGTATCCGATATGGGTCTTGACCCAAACATGGACTCATGGCCACTTGAGGTTGAAGGAATTTATCAGTTGCTGAAGTCACAGCAGTGGGCAGACATGCAGTGGGAAGGCGATTATGACGAAAGCGACGAGGCTATCGAGGCAGCACAGGCTCTGCGTGGTTACCACACGCTGGAGTACCTCCTCTTCAAAGACGGTCAGCCACGTAAGGTGAATAACTGATAAGGATGAAATCCAAAATAACACTACAAACACTGGCGGGGCGAACAGCACTGCCAGTGTTGATAACGTTAATAACGGGAGGCATTCTTCTTGTCTCCTGTTCTTCGGATACTGAAGGTATTGAGAGTTTTGAGGAGAAACATGCCGCAGAATTGGAGAACTGGGCCCTGTCAGCCGGCACCTCAACAATATTTTACGATTCCTCAAAAGCGTATGACATCGATACCGAATGGCTCAGCGGAACATACGCCACACGCTTTCAGAACGGCAACCGTCTCTATGACAACGTCACTGACAACCACGGTCCCGTATATGCAGGATATTCGTGCGGCTCATGCCACCTTAATGCTGGCCGCACCACTCCAGGCGTATGGAATAACATAAAGACAGATGCTGACGGCACACCCGTTTATGGTTCTGGAACCAACGGCATGTCGGCAATGCTGGTATATGTATCCCGCAAGAATGGTAAGTTCTTCCAGAACTATGGCCGTGTGCTCCATGACCAGTCTATCGTAGGTGTTACAGCCGAAGGAAAACTGGAGGTGCGCTATAACTTTGAGAAGGGAAAGTTCCCTGACGGAGAAGAGTATGAACTGGCACATCCCAACTATACTGTCACAGAATGGTATATCCCGATGTGGGATGATGTACAGAAGAAATATGTCGATATAAAGCCTGAAGACCTTTTCTGTACTGTCCGCATACCGCTTCGTCATGTCGGCATGGGGCAGATGATGGCTCTTGACCGCAGCGAGATAGAGAGGTTAGCTGCCCAGAGCAACTACCCCGAATATGGTATCTCAGGCCGTTGCAACTATATTACAGAAAGAGGTGTTACAGGGGTTGGTCTGTCCGGCAATAAGGCACAGCATCTTGACCTCACTGTCGAATTAGGTTTCTCTTCTGATATGGGAGCTACAAACTCCAGATATCCTGAGGAGATTTGCGAGGGTCAGCTGCAAATGGTGGAAGGTTCCATGATGGGACTTACTTATGACAAGTTGGACGTTTCCACAGAAGATATGGAATGTGTTGACCTGTATCTGCATAGTCTCGGAGTACCAGCCCGCCGTCTTGGAAGCAAGACTCGTACCGTCATCCTTGATGGCACCGATGTGACTATGACAGAACGAGAGGCGATATCACTTGGCGAGAAGAAATTCTACGAGGCAGGATGTCACCTGTGCCACGTCCCAACCCTTCATACCAGACCACGTGGTGCTACTCTCCTGTGCGGAACTGAATTACCTTGGCTGGGCAGTCAGACAATACATCCTTACAGCGATTATCTCCTTCATGATATGGGGTCCGAAATCATGGGGGTAGGCCTTAACGACAACTATGTCAGCGGCCTTGCCCGTGGTAACGAATGGCGCACCACTCCACTGTGGGGCGTCGGACTGCAGAAGAAAGTAAACGGACATACTTATTTCCTCCATGATGGCAGGGCACGCAATTTCAAAGAGGCAATCCTGTGGCACGGCGGAGAAGGTGAAGCCTCCAAGAACATCTTCAAAGCTATGAGCCGACAAGATCGCGAAGCCCTGATATTATTCCTAGGTTCACTTTAACTTCCCCTTTAACTCCCCTTATATAATAAAAATATGAAAACAATGATACTGGCTGCATTGGCAGCTGTAACAACAACAAATTTATTTGCAGAGTCCCTGTTAACGGAGACTTCTGCAGAAGCAGAGGCAGCAGCTCCTGCAGAAGAGACATTTGATGCCGACAATGGTATCGTTACGATTGGCAGCGACCGTATGTTCCAGATAGAGTCTCAAGACCATCGTTTCTCCTTCAAGCCATACCTGATGCTCCAAACCACTGTCAATTTCAATTACTACGATGACGAAGGCTTGGATAAGGCCTATAATCAGGATAATGTTGCAAACAGTGGCTTCTCCTTCCCTTATGCCATATTAGGTTTTACGGGCAAGGCTTTCAAAAACATTACATATAACCTCTCCATCAATGCAGCAGCATCTGGTGCAAACATCCTCCAGCAGGCATGGTTTGATGTCTATATCAGCAAGGGGCTGGCAGTAAAGGCCGGTAAGTTCAAGACACCATTCACAAGTGCATATCTGACAACACTGGGCGAGACACTCTTTCCCAGCCTCCCGGTATCTCTCACCTCGTCCGTCATCATGCCCTACTCTCTTAATGCCGTAAATCCAAAGATTGGAACAGGTTTTGACCTTGGCGTTATGCTTCATGGTAAGATATGTCCTGTTCTGGGCTATGAGTTTGGCATCTTCAATGGCAACGGTTCTGGTTCCAATCAGGCAACCAAGACGTTCTCAGATGACTGGCACATTCCTTCCCTGCTGTATGCTGGTCGTCTGTCATGGACTCCATATGGTAATATGCCACGTACCCAGGGAAATGCCAAGATGCTCAATGAGCACAAATTGGAGATAGCACTCTCTGGAAGCGTCAACGTGGAATCCGAGAGCGAGAGTACCAATGACACGCGTGTAGGCTTGGAGGTCAACTACCTCAGCGGACGATGGTTCCTCAGCGGAGAATTCTACTGGATGAATGTAGGTTTCACAAAACGTCAGAAGATTAACGAGAGTTACAATTTCATCGGAGGCTATGCTCAGGCAGGCTATTTTGTAGCAAAGCAATGGCAGCTGGCTGCCCGCTATGATCTCTTCAATCGCAATGGAACAGGCTCTGACGGCATTCTGAACAGCCCTGCCGTAGGTTGTAACTATTTCATCAAGAATACAGGGTTGAAGCTCTCTGCTATGTATCAGTTCGTAGGCAGAACAGGCCACAAGACACAACTGGACAGAGACAACGATGACCTTGGCATCGCCAAACACAGCGCAATCGTGATGATGCAATATACCTTCTAAATTATGAATTACAAATTTCCTATACCGATAATAGCATTTCTGTTGGCGTTTACCACGTCATGTGACGATGGACACGTTGATGAAAAGACATACACTTATGATGACTCTGATTCATACAATGTGCAACTGACAGGCAACTTCACGAAAGCTAGTACCTGGAGTGGCGACTTCACCCTTGCGCTATGCGGCTTCAATGAAACCGACAAATATGCTACGATAGCGAAGTCCCTCTCCAACGTTGATGGAAATACCACTGTGAAGCTGTCAAATGTCCCTCCAGAAACTAAAACTATAGAAATTGCTGTCATAAATATACTACGGGAGCGTATTGCTACGTTATATAAGTATGACATCGGTAATGCTGATAATGTCAATGACACCATCAGAATAGATGTGGGTGAGCTGGATTTAGGTATGTTCGCATACATTAACAGCAATTTGTTTCAAGGCACGAAGACGAGCTGCTCCAAGTGCCATTCAGGTGCTAATCCACGTGCCGGACTGGACCTCACAGCTGACAAGGCATACAGCAATATTGTTGGGACCACATCAACTAAATCCCCTGATATGCAGCTGGTAAAGGCAGGGGATAGCGAGAACAGTTTCCTGTACAAAGTCATCTCTGTGGGTGATGATAACGTACACTACTCCCACACGCAACTTATGGCTGATGAACAGACGATGCTTGACATATTGAAACAATGGATTGACGCTGGTGCAAAAGAATAGTACTACATACAGACAACTGATTCTGCTGGCAGTATCATTCCTGCTCCAGAGCACATTAGCCTCAGCCCAGAAGATCTCAGTGCTGGCCCGTGAGGATGCAGACAAAGCCAAGACACGCCTTGTCCTATACAATGATCGTGTGTGTTCACTCAACACCCTTGCACTGGATTTCACCAGTAAGCTCACAGGCAGTACCACGTATCAGGGACTCAGTGCAGAACAGCTGCTCCTTTCTATTCCCTATGCGCCAGAATTATGGTCAGAACAAGAACTGCTCCACATCGACAACGCTACTCTCAGGGAGAAGATGGGCATTACCACACAAAGGGCAAGAGTCAAAGACTTCTTTACCCAGCGTGGTGAATATCGCCTGAAGCAACTGCTTGACCAAGAAGACAGCAAGCCTGCTTCCGCTCAGGATGCGGCTCTGATAGATGCAATACATACAGCAGACGAGCAGATAGCGCTCTTTGAAGCGAATGTAAAAGGCAGACTCATACAGCCCTACAGTGGAACAGATGTCAGTATGACACTGATAAAAGCAGAAATATTGTACAACCGAATCAAAGCCATTATACCACCCATATCAGCAGAATCAGCATTCCCCATCGGAATAGGCACGATACTTGCCATCCTGGGATTCATTATAATATCAGGTCTTTGGAAAGAAGAAAAAACAACGATATGACATACAATAAAATATATTTCGAAGAGTTGGGAGTAACAGCAGAGTTTACCACCTTCGCTCCTGATGGCAAGACAATGGAACGTCATGCGATGCTCCATGTTGAGCAGCGTGGAGAAATGTTCAGCCAACAGGTAAAACGCCTGCAGGAAGCAGAAGAAAAACTCCTTGCCCTCACTCCTACCCTCAGGAAAGTCTTCAAACGCTACTTCTTCAGCGATATTGTCAATCAGGCACCCTGTGTGCCTGCAGACGACAGCTGTGCTGTCTGTTTCATACAACAGCCCCCGCTCGACGGTTCAAAAGTGGCACTGTGGGTGTTTCTGCAGGAAGCAGAGGATATCAGTGTCAAAAACGGCGTTACCATTGTCAGGAGCAATGGTTATGAGCACTACTGGCAGATGGGTAAATACGAGACCCAAGGCAACAGCTATACCCAGACGCAGGTGATGCTCTGCGATTATGAGGAGATGCTCGAGAGTCACGATATGACAATAGAGCGCAACTGCATCCGTACCTGGTTCTTTGTGCGCGATGTTGACATTCTGTATAAAGGTATGGTGGAAGCCCGCAAGGCCAATTTCTTCAGTCAGGGAATGACGGAGTACACCCATTTCATCGCATCCACAGGAATTGGCGGTGTGCCACAGGACACCAAGAGCATCCTAGTCCTCGACACCTATGCCATAAAGGGGATAGCAAACAATCAGCAGCACTATCTCTATGCCCCCACACACCTCAACCCTACCAGCGAGTATGGGGTGACCTTCGAACGCGGCGCTATAGTAGAATTTGGTGACAGAAAACATTTGTATATCTCAGGAACAGCCTCCATAAACAATAAGGGAGAAGTTGTTCATGTGGGAGATGTCATAAAGCAGGCACATCGTATGTGGGAAAATGTAGAGACGCTCCTTGCAGAGGGAGGCGCCACGTTCAGTGACGTCATGCAGATTATCGTATATCTCAGAGACCCCGCTGACTATGCCACCGTCAAGAAGATGTTTGAGGAGAAATTCCCTGAAACACCATTTGTCATCACATTAGCCCCCGTCTGCCGCCCACAGTGGCTCATCGAAATGGAGTGTATGGCAATAATCCCAAATAACACAAAGGAGTATAGGGATTATTAGGAGGAATCTTTTTAAGAGTTTTTAACATTACTGTATGATAGAGCGGGTAATAAACCTGCTCTTTTTGCGTTTACTTATGGTGAGATTGGCTCGAAGCTGAAGATGAAGATACTAAAAGAAATTACAAGGCAAACGGTAATTGGTGGAACACTGATTCTTTACCTCTTACTCATCCCTACCCAGCTGAAAGCCCAGTATGATCCATACTTTGCTCACTACTTCGATATGCAGACGACCTTTAACCCTGCAGCGGCAGGTAAGGAATCGAAGATGAATTTATTTGCGAGCTATACGATGACGATGGCGGGATTTGAGAACGCGCCACAGACGATGGTAGTCTCTGGCGATACGCCATTTGCAGCATTGGGTGCCATACATGGTGTGGGAGCCCAGATAATGAGCGATAAAATCGGTCTTTTCACCCACCAGCGCATTACAGGACTGTATGCCATGAGGAAGAAACTCGGCAAAAGTGCCTACAGCGGACAGTTGTCCATCGGAATACAGCCTGGCATCATAACAGAGAAGTTCCGCGGCTCGGAAGTAGAGCTTGGCGAGGACAATGACGATGCATTTTCCAAAAGCGACGTTGACGGCAACGCCTTTGACCTCGGCCTCGGAGTGCTCTTCCAGAAAGGAAGCTGGTATGCAGGCATCAGTGCCCAACACCTCACCTACCCTAAGGTACTGCTTGGAGAGCGTAACGAAATAAAGGTGGATGCGACATACTATGCCACAGGCGGCTACGACTTCCAATTACGTAATCCATTCGTAAAGATTGCTGCTTCCGCATTATTGATGACAGAGGGCATTACCTATCGCGCAGATATCACAGGGCGCGTAATATATACGTTTGAACAGAGAATGATATACGCAGGCCTCAACTACAGCCCCACCCGATCTGTTACAATACTTGTCGGAGGTACATTCAACGGCTTTAAGGTGGGTTACTCCTTTGAGGGATATACCAACAACCTAGGCTTCCGCAACGGCTCACACGAACTGTTCCTGGGATATTCAACAAACGTTGACCTGGGCAAACACGGCAAAAACAAATATCAGACAACTAGAACACTTTAATAATATATGACAAAGAAAAAAACATTATTTGCTTTCCATTTTTTATCACTATTGGCATTTTCGCTGATAATGGTATCTTGTTTTGGTGGCAAGATGACTCAGACTTCCCAAGGAGGTGAAGTGACTGGTTATGGTTCAGGAAGAGGATTCAGTGAGCCTACGCCATACGGCATGACTCTCATCAACCGTGGTTTCCTTCATATGGGTGTAGAAAAGAAAGACACACTATGGGGTATGGCTGTTCCTACGAAAGACATCTCTGTAGATGGTTTCTGGATGGATGAGCGCGAGGTGTCTAACGCAAAGTACAGACAGTTCGTCATGTGGGTACGCGACAGTATTCTCCGCACCCGTCTGGCAGACCCTGCGTACGGAGGTGACGAGACCTACATGATTACAGAGGACAAGAACGGTGACCCTGTAACGCCACATCTGAACTGGAAGAAGCAGTTGCCTCGCAAGCCTAACGAGGACGAACAGCGTGCCATAGAGTCTCTCTATATCACCAATCCGGTTACTGGCGAGAAACTCCTTGATGCATCGCAGATGAACTACAGATATGAAATCTATGACTATACGACTGCTGCATTGCGTAGGAACCGCATGGATGCCAGCGAGCGTGACCTGAATACTGACAAAGTAGTCAATGAGAATGAGGTCGTAATGATTTCAAAGGATACCGCATATATAGATGATGAGGGACACATCGTTCGCGAGACCATCAACCGTCCGCTGTCAGGACCATGGGACTTCCTCAACACGTACATTGTTAATATATATCCTGACACCACCTGCTGGGTTAACGACTTCACAAACAGTGACAACGAGATATACCTTCGCAATTATTTCTCCAACCCTACCTTCAACGACTATCCTGTAGTCGGTGTCACATGGGAGCAGGCCAATGCCTTCTGTGCTTGGCGTACGGAATACCTGCTGAAGGGTCTCAGCGGTCAGGCACGTTTCATTCAGAGATACCGCCTCCCGACAGAGGCCGAATGGGAGTTTGCAGCCCGTGGCAAGGAGGGTACGGAGTTCCCTTGGGAGAATCCTGACGTGAAGAATGGCGACGGCTGTTACTTTGCCAATTTCAAACCAGATCGTGGCAACTACACAAAGGACGGAAATCTGATAACAAGCAAGACCGGCATCTATGCAGCCAACAGCAACGGTCTGTATGATATGGCCGGAAATGTGGCGGAATGGACCTCTACCATATATACAGAGGCAGGTGTGCAGGCTATGAACGACCTCAACCCACAACTGGAGTATAAGGCTGCTATCGAGGATCCATATCGCATGAAGAAGAAGAGCGTACGCGGTGGCTCTTGGAAGGACCCAGAGAGTTACATACGTTCTGCTTGGCGTTCATGGGAATACCAGAACCAGCCACGTTCCTATATCGGTTTCCGCTGTGTAAGGTCACTGGCAAGTTCTGCAAGTGTCAACAGCAAAGGCAAGAAAAAAAGATAAGCTAAAAAAGAGAATATGTCACAATACAGCAAAATAAACATCATCTACTTCATGCAGAAGTGGATGGACAGCGTACCAGGACAGACGTTCCTGAACTATGCATACTCATGGGGAGCAGCAGTCGTAATCCTTGGCACCCTTTTCAAACTGACCCACCTGCCAGGTGCCAATCTCATGCTGTTTATTGGTATGGGAACGGAGGTTGTAGTGTTCTTCATATCAGCCTTTGACCGTCCATTCGACAAGTCTACAATTGATATGACCCTCAGCAACCACCTGGATGAAGAAGTATTTGAGGCAGAGGCAGACGCTAATGCAGGGGCCGTTATATCTGGCGGAGGACAGACTGTCATCGCACCCTCTGTTGTTGGCAGCAAAGCTGACACACCTGCAGAGATTTCTGGTCTTGCCGGAGGTACTGTGATTATTGGCAATGGAGTAATCGGAGGTGGTGGTTCTGCACCAGCAAGTGCCAAGACTCCTGATGTCACACCAGCAGCAGTCAGCGCTGACGAAGAAGAGAAGCCAACTGTTTCTCAGCAGTCAGGAGGTGTCATTGCTGCCAGTGCTCCTGTCACAGGTGCTCCTGCTCCTGCTGTATCACAAGAGACAGCGGTAGCTATGGAAGAAGTAACACAGGCGTACATAGACCGCCTCAACGAGCTTAATGAGACTCTTGAGAAAGTCTCTGCCCTCAGCCAGCGTCTCTCTGTAGACAGCGAAGAGATGGAGAATCTCAACCGCACGCTGACAGGTATAGCACGCGTCTATGAGATGCAGCTGAAATCCGCATCACAACAAATTACTACTCAAGACTCTATCAACGAGCAGACTAACATCATGGCAAACAAGATTAAGGAACTCAACGGCATCTATACCCGCATGATTGAAGCCATGACTGTTAATATGCCAAAGATGTAATCATGGCAATAAAGAAACGACCTGTCTCCCCTCGCCAAAAGATGATCAACCTCATGTATGTGGTGTTGATGGCGATGCTTGCAATGAACGTCTCTACGGAGGTGCTCAACGGTTTCTCCATTGTTGAGGAGGGACTGCGACGCTCCACCAATAACTCATCTTCAGAAAACAACAATATCTACGAGAACTTCGAGACCCAGATGCGCAACAATCCTGTAAAGACAAGGGTATGGTATGCACGCGCTCAGGAGGTAAAGAAGATGAGTGATAATTTGTATAACTTTGCAGAGCAGCTGAAGATTGCCATTGTCAAGGAAGCTGACGGCGAAGAGGGCGACATATATAACATTGAGAACAAGGAAGATCTGGAAGCTGCTGAGCAGGTAATGCTCTCTCCCATAAACGGAAAGGGAAAGCAGCTGCAGAAGATGATTGAAGACTTCCGTTACAAGGCAAAGGCTATGCTAAACGACGAACGTCTCCAGAAAATCATCGATGACAATCTTTCTACTAATGTGTCCAAGAAAGCAAAGGCTCTAGGAAAGAACTGGCCGGAATATATGTTTGAGCAGATGCCTGTGGCAGCAGCAGTAACCCTTCTGTCAAAACTTCAGAATGACGTACGCTATGCTGAAGGAGAGATGCTGCACACCCTTTCTGCCAACATCAGCCTCAAGGATATTCATGTCAACAAGCTTTCTGCCTTCGTCATTCCTGAGGCAAAGACCATCATTCGTGGTGATAAATTCTCTGCACAGATTGTTATGGCAGCTATTGATACTACCCGCCAGCCGGAGGTATTCATCGGAGGCAGGAAGGTAGAGCTTCGCAACAACACCTACGAATTCACAACCAGCAAGACAGGTGACTTCACCTTCTCTGGATATATGACGATGCTGGATGCTTCCGGCACCACTATCAGACGTGACTTCCAACAGCAATATACTGTTGTTGACCCATCAGCTACTGTTTCTGCAGACCTGATGAATGTCCTCTATGCAGGTTACAGCAACCCTATCAGCGTTTCTGTTCCAGGTGTACCTCTCAGCAAGGTTGCTGCTACCATGAGTGGCGGCAGTCTCACCCCTACTGGTCCAGGACATTATATCGCACGTCCGAGTGCTGTAGGCAAGGATATTACTATCTCTGTTACCAGCTCACAGTCAGGAAGACCTCTTCCGATGGGACAATTCACTTTTCACGTGCGTAAGTTGCCTGATCCTACCGCATACATCGTAGTAGGTGACGACCGTTTCCGTGGTGGTGGTCTGTCAAAGGCTAACCTGATGAATGTGAATACCCTCAGGGCAGCTATCGATGACGGATTGCTCGACATCGAGTTCAGAGTAACAGCATTTACAGCAGTATTCTTTGACAATATGGGTAATGCAGTCCCTGTTGTCAGCGATGGTGCAAACTTCTCTGCAAGACAAAAAGACACTTTCCGCAAGTTGTCACGCAACAAGCGATTTTATATCTCAAGCATCCAGGCAATCGGTCCTGACGGTATCGCTCGTACACTGCCGACAGCAATGGAGGTCGTTGTAAAGTAATAAATAATATAAGTATCATAATATGAAAATTGTATTTCCTTTTCTGTTCTTATCATTTTTCGCTTTTCAAGTAAGCGCCCAGCCGGCACAGCGTCGTGCTGCGCAAGTTAAAAAGCAGGAAGTGAAGAGTACGCCAAAGACGGAAACAACAGAGGCAAAACCAGAGGCAAAGCCAGTAGCAAAGGCAGAGGCAAAGGCAAAGCCGGAAGCAAAGCCTGTAGCAGCACCTACTGCACCAAAGAAGCCTGCTGCAGCGCCACCAAAGAGGCCTGCTGCAGCACCTGCAAAGACACAGAAAACCCCTGCTGGTGCTCTCTCTACACGTGCACAGTTGTCATACCCTACATCTATGCAGATGAAGGAAGATGTGGTATGGCGTCGTGACATATATCGTGAAATAGACCTCACGCAGGGCGACAATGCCGGACTTTACTATCCTGTAGAGCCTATCGGCAGCCAGATGAATCTTTTCACATATCTGTTCAAACTCGTGCTTTCAGGACAGGTGAAGGCCTACGAATACCGTCTTGACGGCAACGAGAGCTTCGAACCTGATGCCTTGCTGAAGCCATTGGCATTGCTCGACAACTATCATATCTACTATGAGCGCAAGGACGGCAAGCTGAAGCTGGATAACAGCGACATCCCTTCAAAGGAAGTGAAGTCATACTATGTGAAAGAGACATCATATTATGACCAGTATTCTTCTACCTTCCACACGAAGGTTCTCGCCCTCTGCCCTATCATGAGCAGCGACGATGGTTTCGGAGACGTAGAGACCAAGTATCCTCTGTTCTGGGTAAAGTATGATGATGTGGCTCCTTTCCTTGCAAAGCAGACTATTATGACCAGCGACCTTAACAATGCTGCGACAATGTCTGTTGATGACTACTTTGTCAAGAATATGTATCAAGGCAAGATATATAAGACCAACAACATGTTGGGCAAGACTCTTGCGCAATACTGTCCTAATGATACTGCTATGCAGAAGGAACAGGCAAGGATAGAGGCTGAGCTTAAAGCCTTCGAGGAAAACATCTGGGGCGATCAGGTTCGTAAGGACTCTCTCGACTCTATTGCCAAAGCACAGCTGGCTCTTGACCCTAAGGCTGCCAAGAAAGCCGCTAAGGCAAACCGTCGTGCCAATAACACAAGCGTAAGCAAGAAAACTACCTCAAAGAAAAGCAGTGGTGGCAGCGGTTCTCCACGCATCAGCGTAAGAAGAGAAAGACACTAGAGGTAATTAACAATTAACAATTCATAATTCATAATTAAAAATTAACAATTAAAAAGATATATATCAAAATGAAAAAACTTTACATGTCATTAGCCATTATGGCATTAACAATGCTGACGGCTATATCTGCTCAGGCTCAGGTTAGCTGGGGTTTGCGCGCAGGTGCTAACATCGTTAACATGAAGATGTCCAGCGATATCTTGGGTTCAAAGAACAATGCCGGCTTCTTTGTTGGTCCTACAGTTAAATTCACTGTTCCTATCGTAGGTCTCAGTTTTGATGCTTCTGCATTGTATGACCAGCGTACTGCAAAGGTTGTTGATGATGCCAATAGTATCACAGAAGAGCGTAAACAGCAAACCATCCAGATTCCTATCAATATTCGCTACGGCTGGGGATTAGGTGATATGGCAAATGTATTCCTCTTTGCAGGTCCACAGTTCGGCTTTAATGTCAGCAAGCACTATTCTGATTGGACATGGAAGTCAAGTCAGTTCAGTGTCAATGTAGGTATTGGTGCCACAGTATTGAGCCATCTGGAGTTAAAGGCCAATTACAACTTTGTAGTAGGAAAGAGTGCCGTTGCTGTCGATGGTTGGGCAGGCAACAGCCGCTATAATGCTTGGCAGGTTGGTCTGGGATACTATTTCTAAAAAAATAAACTTACAATATATATATTATTTCTGCGCAGGAGTGTTATTCTTCTGCGTTTTTTTTGTACCTTTGCAGAAAATAATTCACAACTCTTAATTTATGAAAAGAACCATTTTACTTGGCACACTTATGCTGTCTTTAGCCGTTGGTGCGCAGGTGACGACAGAGGTGACGACATTCCTGCTGGCAGGGCCAACAGCTGTAAAAACACCGTTTGGCATTGATTCTGTCGATGTGCAGGGAAAGAAATTTGAGGAGAAGTCTCTGCTTGACGGCATTAGTCTGCTGGCACCAGCTACGACGACATTCTGCGGACAGGTACTGCCCTCCCTTGAAAACAGCAAGAGTATTGGAGTACTGTCTTTCTATATCAACAATACAGACTTCATAAAGGGAAAACTGAACGTACAGGGTCCGAAGAACTGTAAGCTGTTCATCGACGGAGTTGAAGCACAGCCTGACATAAAGCTGTTTCCTGAGCATCACACTATAGCCATAAAATACATTACTGACGCCAAAGGCAAAGACTCCATCCGTGTCACGATAGAGGCAGACCGTACCATTGCCTGTACTACCGATGAGCACCATCCCTTCATGATGCACGACCTGACAGACGGAAAGAGGGTGCGGGGCGTTTCACTATCTGCTGATGGCACATACATCGTCGTATCCTATCAGAATACGGAGCGTGGGGGCAATTCACAGTGGACACGCGAGCTTCGCAATGTAAAGACAGGACAGCTGCTGTATATCCTCAGCCGCGATATACGATGGATGCCACTTTCTGTTGCATACATAGAAGAGGAATGGGAAGCAGGACGCAAGCATCTGACGAAGGTTAATCCCAAGACGGGAGAGCGTACCCGCTTTGCCACAGACGTACCCAACGGAGGATATGTCATAAGTCCTACAGAAGACTATCTTATCATAACAGCTGAGGAAGAAGGTCCGAAGGAGGATGAGCAGGTTTATGAGGTACTGGAGATGGATGACAGACAGCCAGGATGGCGAAAGCGCAACTACCTCATGCGCTACGATATAGCGACAGGGCTCTGCCAACGCATCACATTCGGCAACAAGGGCGAATACCTGCGAGATATATCTCCTGACGGCAAGAGGATACTCTTCAGCACCAGCCGCTCACGACTGGAGAAACGCCCCACCAATGTCAGTGATTTCTACATAATGGATATCAAAACCCTTGCTGTCGATACCATCATCACAGCAGGAGAATTCATTGGCAGTGCAGCCTTCTCACCCGATGGCAGCAAGATTCTCTTTTCAGGAACCCCAGAGGCCTTCAATCGCATAGGTTGCCAATTGCCAGCTGATGTCATTCCAAACGCAGTAGAGAATGAGCTGTTCCTGTTCGACATTGCCACAAAGAAGGTGACACCCCTGACGAAGGACTTTGACCCTTCCATAAAAAACTTTAATTGGTCGCTGGCTGACGGACAGATATATTTCTCTGCAGAAGATCGCGACTATGTCAGCATCTTCAGACTGAACCCCACAAAGGGCACTATCGGGAAACTGCCTCTGGAGGGTGATGTTATATATCGCTTCGATATCTCCTCACATTCACCGACGTTGGCTTGGCTGGCATATAAGACAATGGAGCAGGCCTCTGCTTACGTCAGCTCCTTCTCCACCCCACAAAAAGCCAAGTGCCTCTTTGACGGAAAGACTGCTTTGGGGAAGGCTGAGATGGGTTCTTGTCAGGATTGGAATTATGTCAATTCTAAGGGCGAAACGGTATATGGGCGCCTTTATCTGCCAAAGGATTTTGATGCGACGAAGAAATATCCTATGATTGTCTATTACTATGGCGGCTGCTCTCCCACTTCCCGTACTTTTGAGACGTTTTACCCTCCGCAGTTATGGAATTCCCTGGGGTATATCGCCTATATCGTGCAGCCTAGCGGTGCAACAGGTTTTGGTCAGGAATGGGCTTCGCGCCACGTAAACACTGCCGGTCAGGGGCCTGCCGAAGACATCATCGAGGGAGTGAAGAAGATATGTGAGGAGCATCCCTACATAAACAAGGATAAGATAGGTTGTATGGGAGCCTCTTACGGAGGTTTCATGACACAGTACCTGCAGACGATAACAGACATCTTCGCCTGTGCCGTAAGTCATGCCGGTATCTCCAACCACACCAGCTATTGGGGCGAAGGCTACTGGGGGTATAACTATAGCGAGATATCTATGGCCAACAGCTATCCTTGGAGCCACAAGGAGTTATATGTCAATCAGTCGCCACTCTTCAATGCCGACAAGATACATACACCTCTGCTGTTGCTGCATGGTGACTCCGACACCAACGTACCTGTTATCGAGAGCCTGCAGATGTTCACAGCCCTCAAGCTGTTGGGACGCGAGGTAGCACTTGTTGAGGTAAAGGGAGAGAACCATCACATCCTCGACTATGCCAAGAAGGAAAAGTGGATTGCAACACAAATGGCTTGGTTCCAACGTTGGCTGAAGGATGACCCATCATGGTGGGAGGCTCTCTACCCTAAGAAAAATCTATAAGAATTGGGAGTTATAGAAGGAAGTTATGCCCTTCGGGCTGGAGTTAATTCGCTTCGCTCATTGGAGTTATAGGAGGAATTTTTACTCCCTCTTATTACTTCCTTTTATTACTTCCTTTTATTACTTCCTCTTATTACTTCCTCTTATTACTCCCTGTTATTACTCCCTTTTACTCCCAAAGTTTCACTTTGATGCCCGCCATACACCAGAATCCCGGCTGCAGGACAGTACTCAAATCATAATATCTGTATGAGGTGATGTTATTCAATGATAATGTTGCCTCATATTTTCTTCTCACAAAGGAAATCTTCGCATCTATAAGGCTGAACGGCTTGTAGAACGGTCCCATGCGGTCTTGCCAGCGGTAAGATACCACAAAGTGAAGAGTGTAAGAATGTTCCTTGTTAATTGTTAATTGAGGACTGACAGTCACTTTGTGCTTCAGGTACTCCATAGCGTAATTGCTCTTGTATATGGCGACATCATCATACCTCTTCTGGTCAATGAAGCAGTAGCCCACCTGAAGGGATAGTTGAGAGTTGATAGTTGACAGTTGAGAGTTGGGAGTAGAGAGTTTAGAGTTTATGGAAAAGCCCCTGTTGTCGAGGCGGAAATTGGCAGAATGATATTTATCCGTAGGATAGTACATCACCCAGTCAATCATGTCCTTGCCCCAATCGTAGAAAAGTGAAGAGTTAAGAGTGAAGAGTGAAGAATTATATCTGAAGCCGAAGCGTAAAGACTGAACTCTTTCTGGTTTCAGGTCCTTATTGCCCTCATTCGTGGGGGACTTATAGAAGAGGTCTGTAAATGTCGGCATGCGGAAGGCGGTATTATAGCTCAGGAACACATCGCTTTGCGCCTTTGAGGTGTCCCATACCCTATACTTCATGTCTATGCCCGGGAAGAAGTGGAACCTGCCGTCATAGCCGCTGTTATGATTGGCGACGACACCCATAGAAGCTGTGAACCTCTTGTATATTATGTTATGCTCCAGAAAGAGACTCACCTCCGTCCTGTCGCTATGGTAAGTGCGACGGATGCTCTCATTGCGCACCTCCACACCAAAGGCCGTCTTTCCCAAAGACCAGTCGTAATTACCATTCACCTTTCCGCCAATCACATTGGTGCGATGGAAGTTCTCCCCCACCCCAGAGCCGCGTATCAGCTGAAAATGGTCTGTGTTAAGATTCCAGTATGGCTGCACCTGGAATTGGAAGGCATCAGAGAATCCACCCCTGATATCTACAGAAGCGAAAAAGCGCCCGTTGCTCTCATACTGATTGGGATAGGCAGCAGAATAGAATGTGTTTGCCCCATAGCGCTTTGCTGTAGCACCCAGCGTCAGGTGAAAGTTGAGAGTTGAAAGTTGAGAGTTGAGAGAATAAAAACCTTGTGACTGGCGGAAATAGCTGTTCTCCGTACCTCCGTCACTCTGCCTGTAACCGGCAGAAAGGCTCATTTCCTTTCCTGCAACACGCCCATTACCTCCGAAAGTTCCATAACTGCCACCCTCAAGAGCAACAACACAGTTGACAGGTGACAGCTGAGAGGTGACAGGTGAACCTTGAACTCTTGAACTTCTTGAACCCTTGGTGACAATATTTATCGCCCCATTGAAGGCAGAAGCTCCAAACACACGTGCAGCAGCACCTTCGATAATCTCGATGCGATCTATGTCCTCAAGAGAAACAGGGAAGTCGGCGGAGAGGTGTCCCGTCTGTGGATTGCCTATGTTGACACCGTTAAGAAGAATGGCAATCTGGTCGAAAGTGCCTCCGTCTATGGAGATGTCCGTCTGTACTCCAAAGCCACCGCGCTGACGGACATCCACGCCAGTGACCATTTTCAATGCGTCGTTGACAGTTGCCACTGCCGCACGATGAATATCATCGCTGGTTATGACAGTGACAATCCTTGCCGTCTCACCCTCGGTAAGCGGCGCCCGCGACCCTAAGACAACGACATCATCCAGGGTTTGGGCCTCACGAACAACTGTGTCCTTCGCAAGTTCCTCAACAACGCTGATGCCCTCCGCCATAGCATGAGAGACAACAGCAACGCTGAGTACCCCAATCAACACCTCACGTCCCAAGACAGAGAAAAGAGCATACCCTTTTCTGGAAAAACGCTTGAAACGTAAGCTTGTACGTGAAAAAAACTGTTCTTTTTTCATAAATCGCCCGCGAAGGTACAAAAAAATAACGAAATTAACGAATTTACGGAATTTTCTTCTCTATTATCAAAATCTTTTTGTAATTTTGCACCCGCTTTCCAAAAGAAGGCTTAGGTAGAAGGAAACCCTAATTAAAAAAACTCTCAAAAAAAATGTACTACATCAGGAAAACTATGGAGATAGCCGGCTGCCATCAGCTGAAGCTATCGTACAGAAGCAAATGCGAGCAGTTGCATGGTCACAATTGGGTAGTGACCTTGTTCTGCAAGGCTAAAGAGCTTAATCAGGACGGTATGGTGATTGACTTCACACAGGTGAAGGAGAAGATTCACGGATACCTCGATCACGGAAATCTTAACGAACTGTTGCCCTTCAACCCTACGGCAGAGAATGTTGCACGCTGGATATGCGAGCAGATTCCTGAATGCTATCGTGTTGAAGTGCAGGAGAGTGCAAGAAACGTTGCCATTTACGAAGAAGATGAGGATTAACGAAATTTTCTATTCCCTACAGGGGGAAGGCAGTTTTACAGGCACTCCGGCAGTATTTATCCGCTTCAGCGGCTGTAACACGAAATGTCCTTTCTGCGACACTCAACATGAGGAGTATGTGGAGATGACAGAGGATGAGATAGTGGCAGAGGTGAAGAAATATCCTGCCAATCATGTTGTCATAACCGGTGGAGAACCGACCTTGCAACTTACACCATCGCTATGTCAGAAACTGCAGGAAAACCTCTTCTTCGTGCAGATAGAGACAAACGGCAGCGTGAAGCTCGACAACGAGTTCAACCTGAAGGACCAGGAGGAGTCGCTCATCGACTGGGTCACATGTTCGCCAAAGAACCTCCCCATCAAGATACAGAGGATTGATGAGTTGAAGGTACTCTTTGACGGAAAGGAGCCGATGCTCTACATGAACGACCTGAACTTCTACAATCATCGTTTCTTCATACAGGAATACCGCCTTCAGCCGTTGGACGACGGACAGCCTGCAGAGAACAACTGGAAAAAATGTATTGACTATATACTAAAGAACCCACAATGGACGCTATCACTTCAAACACACAAGATACTCAACGTGAAATAGAGCTGAAACAAGCCATACGCACTATTCTCACATACATCGGCGAAGACCCCGACCGCGAGGGCCTTCAGAACACTCCTGACCGCATCTGCAGGATGTATGAGGAGATCTTTCGCGGGTATAAACCGGAGAAGAAGCCACGCATAACAATTTTCAAGAATTCAGCACACAGCGAAGAAATGGTTTTCGACTGTGGCGATTACTACTCCATGTGTGAGCACCACATCCTACCCTTCTTCGGAAGATACTATTTTGCATACATCCCCAGTGCCGACGGCAAGATACTCGGTATCTCAAAGGTAGCACGCGTCGTGGGCTACTGCGCTGCAAAGCTGCAGCTGCAGGAGAGGCTGTGCAGGGAAATTGTTGATATGATTAGCGATGCCCTTGGCGGAACAGCACAAGGCTTTGCCATAATGCTGAGAGGAAAACACCTGTGCAAGAGCATGCGAGGCGTGAGGAACAAAGGCGAGATGTCAACAACCTACTTCACAGGAGAATTCAAGAAGAAGGCACAGCTGAGAAACGAGTTTTACAACCTGGTAAACCTACAAGGATAAAAAATCACAACCTATCGTCGAAAAGTGTGATTTATTACACATTTTTCTTCGATAAATTGTGAAATATCGGATTTTATTATTATCTTTGCAGCGATTTCACAAGGAGACGATTATGATTATAGAAAGAGACATCTTGAAGAAACTGGACGCTTCAAGGTAATAAGGCCGAAGTGGACTTCCTGATTCAGAAAGGGCTGGAGATTATACCCATTGAGGTCAAGGCCGAGGATAACGTCAACGGCAAAAGTTTTGCAGAATACAACAAAAAGTATGAGCCGCGTATCCGTCTGCGCTACTCGCTACTCAATACCAAGCGAAACGGAAATATGGTCAATTTTCCCATCTTCCTCTGCGACTGGCTCAATGATGTTATTCAGTTGTTGTAAGCGCAGATGAGATTACCCCAGAATAATCGGAGACTGCAAACTAATGCAGCCTCCGATTTTTTGTTTTGGTTTTCTATTTGCTTAACATTTTTACAGCATAACAGCTTATCATTGGGTATTCTAATTAGGCAACATAAAAGGGATTCATTATTCTTTAATATTTAATGTTACACCCCGAGCTCCCATACGTTAAATACAAATCCGGATAAAAAAATGCAAAAATATTTGCAAGTTAAATATTTTCTTTGTATCTTTGCGGCGAGAAGTATATAACTTCTGTACATTCTATATTGTTATGTTGACGAGAATCAAACGACTATTCCAGCTAAGGTTGGCACTTCCGACTATTCTTTTGGCAGTTGGAATGTTCCTATTTTTGTCCTGTATTTTTGATTGGTTCGGATTCAAAACGGAGCATGTGATATGGTTTAAACTTATGGAGAAGTCTGGTGATTTGATTCTGATTTCGTCTATCATTTCGTTTCTCATTGACTCTGCTGAATATTTAGGCATCTTTAAAAGGGAATTAGAGGAAGTTATCTATGATACAAAGTTTTTGAAAAAACGAAATGACATAGAAGACGTTTGGATTAATGTCTCCAAGGTGCTATTCCAGTCAAAATTTCCTCAAATAAGTACACAGCTTATGATGGCTGTTAAGAACTATTATACCCCAGATGAGCAACTGAAGCTTAATTATTATAACGATTATAGAAATATATATACGATTGAATATGATGAAGTAAATCCTGATTTTATACGAGTTAATAACAAAACTTCTTATATATTAAGTGTAGAGGATGAAAAAGAGTTCGTTTTTCCGATGCGCTATTGGACTTGTGTTCAGGAGAGTGACCAAAACACTGTTGAAACAGTAATGAGTTCCATAACAGTTAATGGCAAACCTATTGATAACATGGATGCGCCTGAAAAGAAGTTTGAAAATGGAATGATTTGTTACCATTTCAACATTAAACTAAAAGGTTCTACTGAATACCATATACAGCAGGAGACAACGCAAAAGTACAGTATAAAAGAAGACAATTATCTAGGATTCCGAGCTCGTTGGCTTGTAAATAACATGCGAGTCCAAATTTTCCACCCTGCAAACATGAAACTACTGTTCGTTAACAGAGCTACGGCTAATGGCTTTGAAACAAACAATAGCACAGACACATTCAAGGAGTATGAATACAGAGGACTAATATTAAAACATCAAGGATATATTATTATTTTAAACAGCCCCCAAGAGGCTTAACAGACTATGAGAAAGAACAAAGTAAATGGCGATATGGAGGTGTAACCTTCATGTTTTTAGAGTTGTGAGATGAAGAAAATAGTAAATAACCATTTAATTTGCGAGGCGAACAAATCGCCTCTTTTTTTAAAAAAAATCGATTTTTTGTTGTTCCAGAATTTTGTTGTATCTTTGCATCAGCAATGTATATTAATCAATTAGAGGCAAAAAAACAAGAGTCAATGCGAAAGCCACATAAACGCATAGCTTTCAACGAGTTATGTACAATAGCGGATAAAACAGAGTAACGTTTGCTAAGGACAACATAAAAAGCCTGCATTTTCGGAGCCACATTATTTTGGGCAGGCTTTTTATGTTAACAATTGCAACAAAATATAAATAACAATGTCACAGTATGGTTTCTTTCTGCGGCATCTTACTTCCCGACTTCGGTCAAGTTACCACCTTCTTCGCCATTATGCGTGAGCGTAATGACCTTAGGCTTGAGGGGCTTATGCTCAGGATTCTCTGAATGTCAGAATCCGAGTAATTCATATCCATGAGTATCAGGTATGTATACATGTGGGGCGTAAGTCCCTCATATTCCTGACTCCATTTTTTATACTTCTCAGGAACAAAGATTACATAGTAGTCTATGAGATATGATTCTGCCCCCTTTATATCATATGGCAGGCAGTTGCCCTTGCACAGCTCCTCATATATGTTTTTTCCTATACTGAGTCGTTCGACAATAGTGTTCTTCAGCTTTTCGATTGTCTTTTTCTGTGCTAATATCTCCTCCCTGTTCTCCGTTTCGGATTTCTCCAGTTTTTGCAAGTTTTCCTCATGTTGGGCTATAGTCTCCCTTAACATAGATATTTCACTTCTGAAGGCACGTGAACCGACCCTCTGTTTTCGGTGGAAATGCCAAAAGCCCCATGTACCGCATACTATGACAAGTACTAATACGACCCAAAGACCCATGTTGTGCAAAAACACTTCGTCAGCCTCCTGTTGCGTCGCCCTTGCCTCGTCTTTCTCCTTGACAACGGAATCCCTCATCAGCAAAACACTGTAGTACGTCTGTACAGCCTCCTTTATCTCCCCCTTGTCCAATAATTGTTGGGCAGCCCTTCTACCAGTCACCTCAGTTGTTTCAGCATTGCCCTTAATGCTTAGGTACAACGCCTTAGACAGATATTTCTTGGCGTTGTCATTATCTCCAATAGCGGAGTATTTTCTGGCTATAACGCATAATATCTTGGCGTATTTGTCAGGATTGTGGACAAAGCTTTCCACGCTTCTGACTTTTTTCAATATTGCCTCCATGTCAATCTTTCCGCCAACATGTTTCATGGCATCCATATAGTGCGTTATG
>ERZ842401.1054-NODE-1054-length-40428-cov-5.017214_pt1 | contig 40428 bp, 20 predicted proteins | sample MGYA00521270_ERZ842401 | MGnify/ENA primary metagenome ERZ842401 (study PRJEB31892, sample SAMEA3878208) | bioreactor metagenome | biome: Moose rumen | place: Sweden | collected 2011-10 | study: EMG produced TPA metagenomics assembly of the PRJEB12797 data set...
ATCTACACTCTTTCCCTACACGACGCTCTTCCGATCTGATACCAGTTTATTTGTTCTAAGAGGTTGAACCGAAGTCCCATTGAGGTGGAATTTTATGCAAAAGACATACCACTTGGCACAAACTTCCACCCATTTGGGCCATTTTTCCACTTCTGAAAGGTGGTTTTTTCGTACTTTTGCGCCATCAAATCCTAAAAACTACTACAATGATAGTTAAAACTATGATTACTACTTGCCTACTGGGCATGTTCACGACAGCAGGAGCGCAACAGGTCTACAAGGTAGACATCAACGAGTGGAGCCGCACCAACATGGACGAGGTGCTGGAGCCGGGGTTCACGCCATGGCGCTTCGAAAAGGACACCAACGAGTCAACGCTCGACATGGGCGACGGCGTGACGTTCGTCATCCGATCCGACCATAACATGCGAGGCGGATGGAATAAGGCTTTCGTGCAGAAGAAGGACAACAATTCACGCCTGACGGGTGACGGTGTTAACTTAGACCCCAATGAGTGCGGCAGTCTGCAACTCGTCATCAAGGGACTTACTCCCGGTAGCCATAACATCCAGACTTATCATAACGGTTGGAGTGACCCTGCAAATACTGTAGGCTGGCCCATCACCATCAGTCTGAACGGAAAGGTGGTTCATCAGTCGGTAGCTCGCACTTTGCAAATTGGGTCTATGAAGGAGGCCACAGTCTTGATGACTGAGTTTAGTGTTGCCAGCACAGATGAGGAGGTGGTTTTCTCCATTTCCACCAGTGAAGATGATGCGCCTGCTGATGCTGGCACCAAGAAGAACAATGACAAGACTCCGCTGCTCAATGGATTCATGATTGACGTGGCCAACTCGACGCTGCAAGCAAAATTGCCAGTTCCGGCTGACCGTGACATGCACATTGATGCTGACAATGGTAGTTTTACACTGGAATGGTCAGCGGCTAACACCGATGTGAAGGCTCACCGTCTTTACTTTGGCACAGACTCAATGAGTGTGGCTGAGGCTACTACACCTGTCTATGAAGGTACTGACACTTGCTACACTGTTAGCGACCTTTATAACCTGAATGTTTATTATTGGCGTATTGATGAAGTGTTCACTGATGGCACAACGGCAAAGGGCGACACATGGCAGTTCCAACCCCGCCATCTGGCCTTTCCTGGCGCAGAAGGTTATGGACGCTTTGCCCGTGGCGGACGTGGCGGAACGGTGTACCACGTCACGAACCTTAGTAATGATATGGAACCAGGATCGTTTGTCTATGGACTTGTAGGTCTCAAAGGCCCCCGCACCATCGTCTTCGATGTCAGCGGCATCATCAATCTCGACTTCACGGCCCGATTTACCAGCAATGTCACCATTGCCGCACAAACGGCACCCGGCAAGGGTATCTGTCTGATGCATTCCAATATCAACGTGGGCTCTGAGAGCATCTGCCGTCACCTGCGTGCTCGTCGCGGACTGGGTACCAGCGAACAGACGGGTAACGCGATGGGCGTGACAGGTGCCGACCATTGCATCGTAGACCACTCCACATTATCGTGGGGCACTGATGAAACCTTCTCCAGTCGAAATGCCAAAAATGTCACCTTCCAGAACTCCATCATCAGCGAGGCGCTGGGACTTGCCGACCATAAAAACTATGGTTCGAACAAGAACCACGGATTTGCGGCCACCATCGGTGGTGACGTAGGTACTTTCTCACACAATCTGCTGGCCAACTGTGCTGGTCGCAACTGGTCAATGGGTGGTGGATTAGATGGTGATGGCTATTATGCCGGCCGCCTTGATATATTTAACAACGTAGTCTATAACTGGAAGAACCGTACAACTGATGGTGGAGCACATGAGGTGAACTTCGTGGGTAACTACTATAAAGATGGGCCTGCCAGTGGTATATCAACCATTTTCACACTCCAACTGGAAGGACTTGGCAAGGGCTCGCAGAGTGCCTATTTGAAGGACAACATTTTGGAACGTCAGAATGGAACCATTCTTAAAGATGCTGCCAGCATGTATTCCAAGCAGGTGGCCCAGACACAGATTGTAGACTGGGACCCCTTCCCCACCGCCCCTATGTTCCCCAGCTATGCCACAATAGATAGTCCAGAGAATGCCTATAAGAAGGTGACGAGCGATGTGGGGGCCCAGCAACCTGTGCAGGACGACACCGATCTGCGCATCATCCACGAGACGCTGACGGGCACCTATACCTATACAGGCAGCCGTTCTGGCATTAAGGGTGAAATAGACAACGAGGCAGATGCCGGTGGCTTCGAACTCTATCCAGAGGAGCAGCGTCCAGCCAATTGGGATACCGACCAAGACGGCATGCCCGACTGGTGGGAGCACCTTGTGGGCAGCAATCCGGGCGCTGCCGACAACAACGATGACCCCGATCATGACGGCTATACGCTGTTGGAAGACTATCTGAACTTTATGGCTGAGCCGCATTACGTCATGGCCCCTGGCATGCAGACCTCTATTGATGTGAAAGCGCTCTTTGCCGGCTTCACCAAAAATCCACAATATGCGGCAGATGTAACAGGGATAGTAGCGACAGCACAACTCGCTGATGACATGCTTACCATGACGGCCTCCTCAGGCGAAGGCTTGGCCACCGTGCTACTCACCGTCATCGATGCCGAAGGCAGTACCTACAGCCGTCAATTGAACGTAGCCGTTAGCGGCGAGGGCAGTCAGACTGCTGTTCGTTCTGTTACTGCAGAAGACATCGTCAGCTATGAACTTTTCGACCTCAGTGGTCACCGTTTGGAAGGGCAGCCTCGGCAGGGTACTGTCTATCTGATGCGGGCAACAGACCGCCAAGGACGGCAACATGTAGTCAAGGCAATCAAACAGTAAAGAATTCAATCGCATCTTTTGCACCCCAATGAATGCCTGTTAACACTCTTAACAGGCATTTTTGATGTACCAAATCAACTTGATTTCCTCAACAAATCAATTTGATTTACTTTCCAAATCAATTTGATTTCCTCTGCAAATCAACTTGATTTGCTGACCAAATCAATTTGATTTGTTTTGCAATGTAATGTGATTTGTACTTTCAAATGGCATCTTTTGCACTGCTAACAGGCATTCTTTGAAGTGCAAATTGGTATTCTGTCTCCTATAGATGGACTTCATTAAGATGTGTACAGGTGAGTCTCATTGTTCGGAAAAAAGCCACTTGGCACAAACTTCCACCCATTTGGGCCATTTTTCCACGTCTGAAAGGCGGTTTTTTCGTACTTTTGCACTATCAAATCCTAAACACTACTATGATGACAGTTAAAACTATGATTACTACTTGCCTGCTGGGCATGTTCACGACAGCAGGAGCGCAACAGGTCTACAAGGTGGACATCAACGGTTGCCGACTGACATCGGTTCCTCAGCAGGGGGCCGTTTGTCTGATGAAAGCCATAGACAAACAGGGTCGCCGACACACAATGAAAGTAATCAAGAAGTAATGAATAACCATAAAAAATGATGAAAGCAAGTCCTTTCTTATTTTTCTACCTCTTTGCCTTTTTACCTTTAACCGCTTTGGCACAGTACCCGCAAGTGAGCGACGAGGCCAAGCGCCAGTATGAGGAACAGAGTCTTGCTGCCAAGGCCCATCGCGACTCGGCATGGAAGGCTGCACTGCCTGTCGTGTTGGAGGAGGCTAAGCACGGCCGCCCTTATGTACCTTGGGCCTCACGCCCCTACGACCTGCCGCAGGCCACGATTCCCGCTTTTCCGGGTGCTGAGGGCGGGTGCATGTACACCTTTGGTGGTCGTGGCGGACGGGTGCTGACCGTCACCAACCTAAACGATTCTGGCCCCGGCTCCTTCCGCTGGGCCTGCGAACAGGGTGGTGCCCGCATCGTGGTGTTCAACGTGTCAGGCATTATCCGCTTGAAGTCACCCGTCAATGTCCGTGCACCTTATATTACCATTGCCGGGCAGACGGCACCCGGCGAGGGTGTCTGCATAGCCGGCGAGACGTTTGAGATTGACACTCACGACGTCATTGTGCGCTACATGCGCTTCCGTCGTGGCGAGACGTCGGTGCTGAGCCGCGATGACTCGTTTGGCGGTAACCCCGTTGGCAACATCATGATAGACCATTGTTCATGTGAGTGGGGACTCGACGAGAACATCTCCTTCTACCGCCACATGTTGGACAAGAAGGACGGCAAGGAACGGCTGAAGCTGCCCACTGTTAACGTCACCATTCAGAACACCATCTCAGCCAAGGCTCTGGACAACTGGAACCACTCTTTCGGTTCCACCATCGGTGGCGAGAACACCACTTTTATGCGTAACCTGTGGGCCAGCAACACGGGTCGCAATCCCTCCATTGGGTGGGGTGGCGTGTTCAACTTCATCAACAACGTGGTGTTCAACTGGATGCACCGCACGGCCGACGGTGGTGACTATGCCACCATGGCCAATTTCATTAACAACTATTACAAGCCCGGCCCCATCACTCCGCGTGACAAGCCCATCGCCTATCGCATTGTAGCCCCGGAGAGCCGCAGCGGCAAGATGCTGCCCTACCGTCAGTTTGGCCGTATCTATGCCTCTGGCAACTGGATGGAGGGTTACCCCGATGTCACCCATGACAACTGGCAGGGTGGCATCCAGCTCATCGACAAGGATGGTACACCGGGTTCTGCCGAGGAAATGGAACTGGCCCGCTCCGACAAACCCTTTGCGATGGCTCCCGTCACCATCATGGACGCCCGGCAGGCCTATGAGTGGGTGCTGCAAAACGTCGGCGCCACCATTCCCTGTCGTGACATCGTTGACCAGCGCATCATCGACGAGGTGCGCACAGGTACACCTTATTATATAAAGGACTATGAGAAGAAGTTCAAGGACAATCCCTATGGGGACATGCGGGGGCTGCACCCGCAGTCACAGAACGCTGAGGGACTTTTCAAACACCGCCGACTGCCCAACGACTCTTACAAGCAAGGCATTATCACCGATCCGCGCCAGATGGGCGGCTATCCGGAGTATAAGGCATGGCAGCCCTATCAGGACTCTGACCTTGACGGCATGCCCGACGCATGGGAACAGGCCTACGGTCTGAATCCCAACGACCCCGCTGATGCCAATGGCGACCTGAACGGTGACGGCTACACCAACATTGAGAAGTATATCAACAGTATCGGGACACAGAAGCCCCGTGTCATCATTAGCAGCGACATTGGCGGAACGGACCCAGACGATAACCAGTCCAAGGGGCCTAAATAGAAAGACATCGCAGCAGACTGTGTCTGTTTCACGGCTACAATCGACCGTCAGCAGTGGGCAGGATATTATGCAGAACATGGCAAGTATGTGTTGCGCTATAGTCCCAAGGCTCCAGCTAAGTTGACATATTAGATGATTAGCAGAACCGAATTTTCGGTACAAAAATGACGACAAACTGGACGATTTTGCGTCTAAATACAAAACACTTATAATAAAACCTAAAAAACAACAGCAAATGAAACATTTATCTAAAAAAATGTCAAGCAACAGTTTTTGGAGAGTTTCTATGGCTCTCGGACTGTCAGCTATGCTGACGGTGCCTGTTCAAACATTTGCCTCAGACAGCTCCACTACAAGCCAGCCAGAGGCAGTCGCTCAGGACAAGACCGTCAAGGGACATGTTGTAGATGAGAATGGTGAACCGCTCATCGGTGTTACCATCAAAGCTGGAGGCGGTGCCTCCTCAGTGGGTGCCATCACCGATCTGGACGGTAATTTCACCCTCTCATTGCCTCAAGGCAAACAAACTATTGTGCTTACCTATACAGGCTATAAAACGAAGACCGTCAAGGTAGGCAGCGGTACGCTGAATGTTAGCATGGAGCCTGACGTGCTGGGTCTGGAAGATGTGGTAGTCATCGGATATGGTACGATGAAGAAGCGCGATTTGACGGGTTCCATTTCGTCTGTCAATGCCGAGACCATCCGCCTCACGCCGTCATCTAATCCCTTGGAGTCGTTGCAGGGCCGCATCACGGGTCTTGACATGACGAAGTCAAGCGGCCAGGCTGGTGCCGGTATCGATATGCAGTTGCGTGGTAACCGCTCCATCTCCGCATCGGGCACTCCACTCGTGCTGATTGACGGAATGCCTGGCGACATCTCGACGCTGAACCCCAATGACATTGAAACCATTGAAGTGCTGAAAGATGCCTCGTCTACTGCCGTCTATGGTTCTGAGGGTGCCAATGGTGTCATCATCGTCACCACCAAGAAGGCCAAGGAAGGCAAGTTGAGTGTCAACTTCAATACCTATATTGGCTATAATGGCTGGTCAACGATGCCCGAAATGAACGATGCCGTGCAGTTTGTCTATACTCGCCTGTTAGCTCAGAAGGAGGCAGGTGCTATCGAAGATGAAGACCTCACCAACCGCGTAGCCCAAGAAGCCTTGGAGCGTGGTGATATTGTTGACTGGACCGATGCACTGCTCAAGGCTGGTTCCACGCAGAACTATTCACTGTCCATCAGTGGTGGCACCCAGAAGACTCAGGCTTACTTCTCGCTGAACTACTCCAAGGAGAAAGGACAGTTTAAGAATGATGAATACAATGTCTACTCCTCAACAGTTCGCATTAACCACGAAGTCAGCAAGTGGTTCTCGGCAGGCCTTCACTTGCAGGGTAGCTATACCGATCAGGAGAAAAGCTATAGTAAGTTAGAGAATGCCCTGCGTGCCAACCCCTTCGGTAAACTCTACAATGAGGATGGCACAGTAGCTCCTTTCCCCATTCCCGAGGAAGACAAGTTGGTGAGCCTATTGGTGAACGAAGACCAGAATGTCTATCGCGACCACCCCAATAAACTGTCGCTCTACTTCCAGCCTTACATCCGCATCACTCCGTTGAAGGGCTTGACACTCGAAAGCCGCCTCTCGGCCCGCCTGTCCTACAATAACAACCATGAGTTTGTGGGCTATGGTTCTTATCGCTTCTACGACAATGCCGGGCGTGTGGCCATTGATGGCAATCCCAAGGACTTTGCCGACCTGACATCTGCCACGTTGAAAGGCAGTCGCTCGTGGGGCTATACGTGGGAAAACATCTTGACTTACAACTTTACATTGTTCGATGATCACAACTTCACCCTGACTGGCGTGAGCACCTATAATGACTCTGAGAACGAAGGCTGGTCGCTATATAACACGGGCGTACCCAGCAATACCATGTATTGGACCAACATGAAAGCCTTGACAGGGAACAATCGCATCATTGAATCCAGTTACACCATGGGCAAGACCCTTGGCTACGTGGCCCGTCTCAACTACTCGTACTTAGGTCGCTATCTGTTCTCCGCTTCCATGCGCTGGGATGCCAACTCCAAGCTGTCGCCAGACGTGCGCTGGAATAGTTTCCCCGCAATCTCGGCAGGTTGGCGCATCAGCGACGAGCCGTTCATGGAGCCGACCCGCAACTGGCTCGACAACCTGAAGTTGCGCATCGGCTATGGTGAGACGGGTGGTGCCGGTATTTCAGCTTACGACACAATGGCCACTCTCGAAGCTGGCAATATCGGTCTTGGTGGTCAGGTGTTGCAGTCTTACACCTTCGGAAAAATGCTTAATACAGCTGACCTGACTTGGGAGCGCTCCAAGAGCACCAACATCGGTATCGATGCCGCTTTCTTGAATGGACGCATCGATGTGGCCATGGACTACTATATCACAAATACCAGTGGTGTCATCTGGAAGCAGAACATCCCCATCACCAATGGTGGATATAATTCTCAGACGCAGTTCCAAGTGCAGAAGAACATAGCTTCTACTCGTAACCGTGGTTTCGAGTTGACGCTGAACACCCGCAACATCGTGACCCGTGACTTCACGTGGACCAGCACGCTGACCTATTTCCGCAATAAGGAGAAGGTGACCAGCCTTGGCGACGGTGCCGCAGAGTTCATCGAGAACGGCAGCTACACACTGACTGAAGGCCACCCCATCAAGTCCTATCGTGCCTATAAGTTCAATGGTGTCTGGCAGTTGGGCGAGGAAGCCGATGCAGCCGCCTTTGGCAAGATTCCTGGAGACTTGAAGGTTGATGTGCCCAACATGCATAAGGTGAGCGACGGCGTATGGGAGAAGGTCTTCCCTGACGAACTGGACGAAGACGGCAACCCCATAGTAAGGACATTCGATGCAGAGAACCCCTATAGTGTCAATGCACTGGACAAGCAGATGATTGGCCACCAGTCGCCCGACTGGTCGTTAGGTTTCCAAAACACCTTTACCTACAAAGGCTTCGACCTGAGCATCTACCTCTACACCCGTCAGGGCCAGATGTTCTACTACGAGCCTATCACATGGTTCAACTCTGGTGGTGGTGCTTTCCCCGCACACTTCAACTACTGGACAAAGTCGAATCCCTCTAACGACTTCCCCGCTCTCGACTCCTCACGTGACTGGAAGTCAGACGAGTACTATACTTCTTTAGCTTGGGTAGATGGCACATTCTTTAAGATTAAGAACATCACTCTGGGCTACACGCTGCCTGCAAAAATCTGCCGTAGCATCCATATTTCAAACCTGCGTGTCTATGGCACCATCACCAATCCCTATGTGTGGGCCAAGAGCGACCTGCTGAAGAACTACGATCCGGAGATGGGCGGCAAGATGGACTTCCCGCTTACCAAGCAGCTCGTATTCGGTGTGAATCTCAGCTTTTAACGATAGAATTAAACATTAGTAATTAGAAATTAGTAATTATGATTACCAAGATAAATAATATAAAATATGTCTTGATGTCTTTCTGCCTGACATTCTCTTTGTCAGCGTGCGACCTTGACGAAGACAATCCTGGTGCTGGTGATGCTACCCTCAATGCCTTTGAGGCATGGAGCGGACTGCAGGCATACTGTTACACCCCATTGAACGACCAGATTTACTCTGCTTCTGACTGGCTCTACTTGTCGGAAGTTGGTACCGACACTTGGCTGGCCAAGAGCAACGGCGACAGCTATAAGCAGATTTTCAACTACGAGGACTTGACACCCAGTTTCAATACCGTGCAGAAGGTTTTCAAACAGTGCTACTCGCTTATCACCAGCTGCAACACCGTCATCAACACAGCCGGTGGCTTGCGCGACGGTGATGCAGAGACTGTCAAGATTCTGGTGGCTGAGACCAAGGTGCTGCGCGCCCTCTACTATTCTATTCTTGTGGCTCATTACGGTCCTGTCACACTGACCACGGCCAGCTCGGCCAGTGTCTCTGGCGTGGCAGAGCTCTACCCCAAGCGCAGCAGCGAGAAAGACATCTACGACTTTATTATCAAGGACTTGACCGAGGCTATCGAGGATTTGCCCGTTGAGCCTTATCAGGAGAACCATGCCCGCATGACGAAGAAGTCGGCTAAGGGCCTGTTGGCTCGCGTCTATGCACAGCGTGCTGGTCTGGGCCAGAGCAAGTATGGCGATGCTCAAGAGTATTGGAAGAAGGCTGCCGACACTGCAGAGGACTTGATTAACAATGCTGCGCAGTACAATGCTTACCTCTATACCGACATTGCCGACATGTGGGCCGATGCCAACAACCGCTCCAACCGTGAGGCGCTCATCGTCTCGGCCGGTCCCGATGCCAACAGCCCCACATGGCAGTATATGGCCAAGAACAACAAGCTTTCTGCCTATTCTACGGGTGGCAGCTACAGCGAGTTCTTTACCAGCAACCATAAGCCCGGCGATAAGCAGAGCTATTTCTACGGACGCTTGAACTCTCAGAACTGGATGCCCTCGCGCTACCTCATGTATTGCTTCAATCCAGAGTGGGACCGTCGTTGGGAATATTCGTTCACCTATGCATGGAACGAGTTCTCGCTGGTGCAGTGCGGATGGATGGCCTATAGCAAAAACCGCCTTAAACTGACTGAGGCTATCTGCACTAAGTACGGTATTGATCTTAGCCATGTAGGCGAATACCTCGTTCCATACGCTGACTGCAATGCCATCGCCTCTGAATATGGTGGCAACCAGTATGTGGCCAAGATATGGGACAAGGGTGCTGATAGCGGCGACGTAGACGACCTGTATGACATCGCACCCAGTGCTGACAAGTGTGGACGCGGCAGCTTTGCCAACACCACCAAGGTTTATGCAGTTCCTTACCCCATCGACCTCGACGACAACCGCTTCAATACAGTCTTCGTTCACAAGCCGCTGGCCGACAAGACACAGTGTCCGTATGCCGTGGTGGTGCTCGATAGCCTTTATGACAGCAATGGTCTGCCTTATGGTTCGACAGCCAACGGCAGTGAGGCCGGTAATCCTCCCTTCGTGGGCAATGGCAAGACCAGCAGTGCTGCCTGCCCGGGTCTGCACAAGTTCAACTGGTCGTTCAATGGCGGCTTTGCCGGCTCTAACATCCAGATCAAGACGGGCGACATGTACGTCATGCGCATGGCTGAGGTTTATCTGATTGCCGCTGAGGCTGAGCAGCAGCTGAACAATGGTGGCAAGGCTGCCGACTATCTGAATGTGTTGCGCAAGCGTGCTGCTCGCAGTACGGCTGCTGAGGCTGATTGGAAGCTGACCACGGTGACAGAGGATGACATCTTCGATGAGTATGCCCGTGAGCTGTGCGGCGAGTTCTCTCGCTGGGCTCTGCTGAAGCGCCACAATGCCTTCGAGACGCGTCTGGCCAAGTACAATCCCCGTGCTGCCAAGGCTTTCAAGAAGCACATGTATAACCGTCCTATCGCTTACGACTTCCTGACCACCATCCTCAACATGGAGGAGTATGGTGACAACGGCTATGGCTCAACCGCCAAGGCAGGAACGGAAGATTTTGAGTAATTATAATGCATAGAATCATCATAGCACTTCTACTGTGTCTGTCTGCCCTCTGCGGGCAGGCACAGCAGAAAGTTGCCTTCAATGGCATTCTGACCGACCAGAGTGGCAAGCCCGTCAAGCGGGCACATGTCTGGGTGAAAAACGAGCGTGACTATGCGCTGACCGACGGCAAGGGCCACTTTGGACTAACCAACGTACAAGCTGGCGACACGTTGCACGTCAGCATCAAGAAGCAGACCTATGCCATTCCCGTCAGTGGGCGCAAGAGCCTGCGCATCCAGTTGGCTGATGCGGGTGACACCAAGGCAGAGGAAGACCAGCAGTTGGTAGACCTTGGCTTCGGCTTCGTTAGCCGACGTGAACATACAGGTGCCAGCAACTATATCAGTGGCGACGACCTGCGCCGTTCTGGACAGAGTGACGTGCTGTCGGCCTTGCAGGGTCGTGTGCCAGGCTTGAACATCACAGGCACAGGTGGGTTAGGCGGTCAGAACCAGAATGTCAACATCCGTGGTGAGCGCAGTTTCACAGCCGACTCTACTCCGCTTTACCTCATCGATGGTGTCGTGGTGCCCTCGTTTGAAGGCATCAATCTCAACGATGTGGACTATGTGGAGGTAATGAAGGAGGCCAGCATCTACGGCTCCAATGGGGCCAATGGAGCCATCATTGTGCATACCAAGACGGCGGCTCCATAAACAAACGACGAATCGCTTTTTTTATAAACACTATTATTAACATTTAAATCAAACAAATTATGAAGAAATTCTTTACTTTTGTTGCTGCTACCCTCATGGGCTTGACAGCAAGTGCTCAAACGTGGGACTTCACGGTGGTTCCTACTCAGAAGATTGACGGTACTGGTAATTTGAGAACCAATGCCGCAGATGGTGTTATGCCCGACGATCAGGGTGCATCATGGACCATTATCTACAATGCTGGTGGAACCAAGGACGAGGAGGAGTTTACCGCAGCTGCTGGTGAGGTGTTCACACCGACAAAGGGGCTGAAGTGGGGTATTCTTGACAATGAGAAGATGGTAATTTGGCGTAACTATCCTGAAAGTTATGGAGGCATTTATCTTTTCATCAACAAGGCTTGCGATGTTACGATTCCTGCAAAGGCTGGCCAGACTATCGAATTTATTGCCGGTACTGCAAAGAACAACAAGAAGATTAGCAGCCCAAGCATTGACGAGACCATCACTGTTGACGGAACTGTCAACTATGACTACAAGTCTTATACTTGCACTGTTACAGCAGACAATCCCGTCATTTCGTTCGAAAACAACCTCGCCATTCAGAAGATTATCGTCAGCGGTGGCCAAAGCAGTGGATCAGATGCCATTTATTCTTGGGAATCTCCTGAAGGAACAGTAATTGAGACCGGTGGTACGGCAACGTTTGAAATGGGTGATGAAGGAGAGAACCGCGTGAATTACAAGAATACGGCTCAAGGCGTAGATTATTACACATTGTGCCTCAGTGGCGCTAAGGCAAACATTGAGGATGCGGAATATTTGAAGAACAAGTCACCACGCATCAAAGTTACATTAGACAAGGCTTTGGCAGGAGGCGAGACCATTTCGGTTACAGCTTATACCAACAAGAATGATGCTTCCAAGATTGCCACTCCTTATTTCAAGTTCGAGAATGGTACTGAACTCCTTGATGACGAAAAGACATATATTGACCTTGGCATTGAAGGAAATAAAGCACCTGCAACTCAGACTTATACTGTTCCTGCAGATGCTGCCGGTTGTACGTCATTTAAGATGACACGCTCACAGGCCTCTACAAACCTCTTCATCACCAAGCTTGTCATCACTAAAGGTTCTACTGTGGGCATCAATAATGTCGAGACTGTTCGTGTGGCTGACAATACCATCTACAACCTCGCTGGCCAGAAGGTTGGCAAGGACTACAAGGGTATCGTTATCATGAACGGTAAGAAGTATGTGAAGTAAGCGACATCTAACCTATATTAGACAAGAAACAGAGGCATGAGGGCTTCCTTTTGCCTCTGTTTTTTGTTCTATACATATATTATGCAAATAATGGAACGATTGTCGAGCCAGCTCATCCAGCAGAATGCAAAATTCAGTGTCTGCCCCTTTGCTTAGAATATGGTTGTCAGATGATTGAGGAATAAGTATATCATCTTTTGCACCCCAATGAATGCCTGTTAACACTCTTAACAGGCATTTTTGGTGTACCAAATCAACTTGATTTCCTCAGCAAATCAATTTGATTTACTTTCCAAATCAATTTGATTTCCTCTGCAAATCAATTTGATTTGCTGAACAAATCAATTTGATTTGTTTTACAAAGTAATATGATTTGTGCTCTCAAATGGCATCTTTTGCCCTGCTAACAGGCATTGTTTGATGTGTTGACCTTCTATGAATTGATGCGAAATACTAACAGACTGGGCCGCCGCACCATAGGCAATTACAAGGTAATATGGGTGTAGATTCCTCTAAACTCAGGAGTTTGGTATTATTTTCCCCATCATTTGGTACTAAAAGCCACCGTAGTGCCAGATTTTTTTTATACCTTTGCAACCAGAAAACAGCTAACCAATCATCATTATGAGAAAAAAATTACTTGTAACATTGTGTCTTGCTTTAGCCACCATGAATGTCTGGGCACAGGTTGCATCGTATGCCGGTGGTGACGGCACGAAGGAAAATCCTTTCCTGATTTCTAATGCCGACGAGTTGGCCAAGCTCGCCAACGATGTGAACACGGAGGCAAACTTCAGTCGCGGGCGCTATTTCAAGTTGACGCAAGACATTGTCATCAATGAGGGGGTGATGCAAAAAGACCTCTCCACCCTGCAGGGCGGCAAGGCCTTTCCACAGACGGCCATGATTGGCAAGTATGCCAGCGAGACCGACTATACCGCCTTCCAAGGTGTCTTCGACGGCGACGGCCACACCATCAGCGGCTTCTACTCCGTGCCTGGCGGCAACTATGCCGGTCTGTTCCGTGTCATTGAGGGCGCCACCATCAAGAACGTGGGCTTCAAGGACTGTTTCGTCTATGCCGGTGCCTACCTGAGCATCATTGCTGCTGTCAGCAAAAGCTCCACCATCATCAACTGCTACGTCGTAGACAGTCAGATTAACGGTTGGGGTTCGAACAGTGGTCCCATCGTGGCCCAGGCTTTCGGTACCACGAAGATACAGAACTGTTATACGGCCATCAAGTTGCAAACCAAGAACGACACGGGCGGTATCGTGGGCCGCATCGGCAACGGTGCCACCGAGCAAGTGTTAGTGGAGAACTGCTATACCACTTGCACCATTATTCTGAGCAAGTCGAACAAGGGTGGTGTGACGGCTACCAATGCCGCAGGCAGCACCGTGCGCAACTGCTACTTCACAGCAACAGCTGGTACAGATGCCGTCTATGCCAAACAGGACAAGGGCACCACTACCGACTGCAAGCAGATGACGGTGGAGGAAATGCAGGCCGACGACTTTCTGGCCCTGCTGAACAGCAACTCAGAGGCCATTGCCGGAGCCTGCCGCTGGCAGAAGGGCGAGACCACACCCAAGCATAACTATAATGAGAAAACCGCAGAGGAGGAGGGTGGCCGCGACGTGTCGAAGATGGCTACCGACCCTGTGCCTGCCGACGATGACGTGCATGCCGACATGGATGGCGACAGCCCCGTGCTGAGCTGGACGGCAGCCCGCGATGGCAAGACGGTGAAACAGTATGTCTACTTTGGTACCGATTCGGCCACCGTGGCGCAAGGCACCACAGCCGAGGCCTTGGCAACGCTCACTACCGAAACCAGCTATTCCCTCACCGCTCACCTCTCACCTCTCATCACTTATTACTGGCGCGTGGACCGAGAGGATGCTGACGGCAAAGTGACGACGGGCGACGTGTGGTCGTTCCAACCGCGTCATCTGGCCTTCCCCGGTGCTGAGGGCTATGGGCGCTTTGCCCGTGGCGGACGCGGTGGCAAGGTGGTCTGGGTTACCAATTTGAATGACTCTGGCGAGGGCTCGTTGCGTTGGGCGCTGACCAACAAGCAGGGGCCGCGCACCGTGATGTTCAAGGTGAGTGGTGTCATCGACATGGGCTTCAATCAGTGCGTCACCGACGACAACATCACTATTGCCGCCCAGTCGGCTCCTGGCAAGGGCATTTGCATCAAACACTCAGACATCGGCGTGAAGTCAGACTGCATCGTGCGCTTCCTGCGCGCCCGCCGTGGACTGGGTACGCCTGCCGAGACGGGTAATGCCATCGGCACCACCTATTCGAACCACACCATACTTGACCACGTGACGGCATCGTGGGGAACAGACGAAACGTTCTCCAGCCGTGGTTCACAGAACATCACTTTCCAGAACTCGATGATCAGCGAGGCACTTGGCATTGCCGGACACCGCAACTACGACGAGGGTACCAACCACGGCTATGCCGCCACCATTGGTGGTGACATCGGCTCATTCCACCACAACCTGTTGGCCGACTGCGAAGGCCGCAACTGGTCGATGGGTGGCGGCACTGATGCCAATGGTGAGTATGCCGGACGTTTGGACATCTTTAACAATGTGGTCTACAACTGGCATGGACGTACCACTGACGGTGGTGCCCATGAGGTGAACTTTGTAGGCAATTACTACAAGATGGGCATTGACACAAAGGAAACTTTCCTGTTTACGCTTGATATTGAGGGTAACTTGAAAGGAACACAGAGTGCTTACATTAGTGGCAATATTCGTGACAATTATACCGGGTCAGTCACAGGAGACAAAGAGGGTGATACTTACCGTATGCGTATTCGGGATGGACGTCCGTCGGTAGACTGGCAGTATTTCGTGAGCGAGCCCTTCTTCCCTTCATACGCCAAGATGCAGACAGCCCAGGAGGCTTACAAGCGCGTGCTCTCTGACGTGGGTGCCAACCAGCCTGTGCAGGACTTGACAGACATCCGCGTCATCGGTGAGACCCAGAACCGTACCTATACCTATGTCGGCTCGAAGTCGGGCATCAAGGGTGAGATAGACAATGAGCAGGATGCCGGTGGTTTCGAGGCCTATCCCGAGACTCAGTGGGCCGACAGCTACGACACCGATATGGACGGACTGCCCAACTGGTGGGAAGAAATCCGTGGACTGAATGCAAATTCGCCTGCGCAAGACTTCAGTGACAGCAATGCCGACACTGACGGTGACGGCTATACAGAGCTGGAGCACTACCTTGACTTCTTAGCACAGCCCCATGTCATGGTGCTCCCTAATGAGTCGGCTGTCATTGATGTCAAGGCCCTGTTTGCCGGCTATACTAACAGCCCTGTCTATAGTGCCGAGTCGGGCAGCACCGCTTTCACCACATCGTTGGCTGATGGCAAGCTGACCGTCAAGGCAGGTGACGCACGTGGGCTGGGCGAGGTTGTCCTGAAGGTGACCGATGCCGACAATGCTTCCTATGAGCGCCGTCTCTGTGTGGCAGTCAGCGAACATGCCACCACAGGCATCAAGGGCATTAGCATCGAGGCCGCTTCCAAGCAGGTTGTCTACGACCTGCAAGGCCGTCGGCTGAGTCAACCCACTCAGAAAGGCATCTATATCTTCAATGGCAAAAAGTTAGTAGTAAAATAAAGTAATCCTTCAATAAAACCAAACCTTCAATTAGTTTCAGGATGACAACCGGGCACGGAGCATAGTGTTGCTTCGTGCCTTTTTTATTGTCGCTAATGTCTCATAATTCAGAAAAAAGTCGTATCTTTGCTCCCGAATACATAATACGGCGCGAAGATGAATGTAAACTACACGACAATATGAAAAGAATCACTCTGTTAATTCCTATCTTACTGATGATGGCAGTGCCCTGTCTGGCGCAAGAGTCAGAAACGGGCCAACTTGGTCGCCACCATTTCTTCTATGCTGGCGAGAGTAAACAACAGCGAATGTTCATTGTCAAGGACGGCAAGGTCGCTTGGCAGTGGGCGAATCCGCAAGGACGTGGCGAAATCAGCGATGCTGTGCTGCTGACAGACGGCCATGTGCTGGTGGCCCACCAGTATGGCATCTGCGAGGTGACGCAGGATAATGAAACTGTGTGGAAATATGAGGCACCACAGGGAACGGAGATACACACCATCCAGCCCATCGGGCGCAACCACGTAGTGTTTGTGCAGAATGGGCAGCCTGCCAAGGTGGTGGTCATGAAAATACCAGAGTGCCAGGTGGTGCATGAGTTTGAGGTGCCTGCCTCCAAGGGCGTCCACGGACAGTTCCGTAATGCGCGCCTTTCCACGCGTGGTACGCTGTTAGTGGCCCACATGGGGCAAGGCTATGTGGCGGAGTACAGCGTTGAGGGCAATGAACTCTGCCGCTGGGAGCTTCGCAGCCCGTGGTCTGTGTCGGAACTGGAGAAGGAACACTTGCTCTTGGTGGGCAAGGGAGTGGTTCGCGAGATTGACCGTTCGGGAAAAGTGCTGCGTGAAATCCAAACGGCAGACTATGGTCTCCGTTCGCCGCAAAAGGCCGTACGCCTGAAGAACGGCAACATCATCATCAACGACTGGTACAATGAGTGGAACAAGACTCCACTCGACACACTGCATGCGCCTGCACAGGCTGTTGAGATAGACAAGGATGGAAATGCCGTCTGGCAGCTCTGCGCCTGGCGTGACCCAGACCTCGGTCCGTCAACCACCATCCAGCCGTTGGATATGGCCGTCAACCGCGACCGCCTGTTCTTCGGTCCTTTCAACGGGCGCACTCCCCGACAGATGCTGGGCGTGAACAAGCCTATTGGGCAGGGGCGTGGCCTGCATCCCGGCCGTGTGGCATGGATTCACAGCCCTGGCGTGGCAACATGGGATGGACATACGGGCCTCTGGGTGGAAGACCGTTGGAACTCGCAGGCGAAAGCCGATGCCATGGTGCAGGAGGCTGTTGTCCAGCTGACTGGCGAGGTGAGCGCGAAGAAAGGCTGGCAGACCCTGTTCCGTCATTTCAACAAGACGCATGGGCGTGGGAACCGAGGCTATAAGCGTGGGGAGATGATAACCGTGAAGCTGAACCTGAACAATGCGCTGACCCACCACGACACCATCGAACTCAATTCGTCGCCCTTCACCACGCTGGCGCTGGTGCGCTCTATGGTGCGCGATGGCGGCATCCGCCAGCAGGACATCGTGCTCTGTGAACCCAGCCGTGCCATCACCGACTCTATATATAATAAGGTGCACAGGGAATTTCCCCGTGTGCGCTTTATTGACAATATCGGGGGCGACGGCCGGGAGAAGTGTGAATACTATCCAGACATGATTACCTACTCAGCCGACAATGGCAAGCTGGCCCGTGGACTGGCCAAGTGCATTGTCGATGCCGACTATCTCATCAATTCAGCCCTGCTGAAGACCCATGTCGGGCCCGGTGTCACGCTGACCGCCAAGAACTGGTATGGTGCGACGGACATCGCCCTGCAGTGGCGCAAAAACGGCCACAACAATTTCAGTCAGGACAAGCGTCACGGCAAGCCCGGCTACAAGACTTTCGTCGACTTTATGGCCCACAAGCATCTGGGACAGAAGACACTTCTTTTCCTCATTGACGGCACCTACGGCTCGCGTGACGTGAATGGCGCACCTGCCCCCAAGTGGCAGAAGCCGCCCTTTAACAACGAGTGGTGTTGCTCCATCATTGCCTCGCAGGACGAGGTGGCATGTGATGCCGTAGCCATGGACCTCATCATCAGCGAGTGGCCGGAGTACGGCAGCCTGAGCTATTGCGACGAGTATCTGGTCGAGGCCGCCTCCATCCCCAGTGCCCCCAGTGGTGCCGTCTATCAGCAGGACGGTCAGCCCCTGCAACAGCCCTTAGGACTGATGGAACATTGCGACAAGCAGCGAAACTACAAGCAGTTGGAGTGCATATACAAAAAGCTTTGACTTATATAATCACTCTGCTGCTTTTTATCTTACAGATAAAGGCAGTGGAATGTCGGGCGCAAGGCTCGACGGACAGCATCGCAGCGCGTTTGGAACGGCAACTGAGTCTGTTCCCGCAAGAGAAGGTTTGCCTGCACGTAGACCGCACTGTGTTGATGCCTGGCGATACCATACGGCTGAAGGCCTATGTGACGGATGCTGCCACGTTGCGACCCCTGCTCGATGACCAGTTTGTGTATGTGGAGCTATTGGATGGTAAGAACCGCTCTCTGCAGCGTAAACGGCTCATCGCCTCCAACAACCTCTATACTGGCTATATCCACCTGCCGCCCGACCAGCAGGCGGGTGTGTATCACCTATGGGCCTATACGCTCTATTCATCGCAGACGAAGGGCTACGACTGTCTGCTGCCCATTCAGGTGGGCCATGATGCACCGAAACCCGCAACAAAACAGGTGCCCGAACCCGTGCTGCGCTTTTTCCCAGAGGGTGGCAGCTTGGTGGAGGGAACTACGTGTATGGTAGCCTTTGAAGCCACGACGGCTCAGGGCGACAGCTTGGATGTGGAGGGCGACATTATGGACCATGAGGGGCAAGTGGTCACCCATTTCCAGAGTTTTCATCGCGGATTGGGATTCTTTCCCCTGACGGCAAAGTCTGGGCAGCGCTATACGGCTGTTTGTCGCGACTGGCGTGGACGCAAGTATTCTTTTCCCTTGCCTGTTGCCCGCACTGACGTGGCAGGTCTGCGCTGTCGGGTCAAGAGCAATGGGGTAGAGGTGCGTGTCAACTGTGGCGCTGATCTGCGCAGGCAAATGCTCCATCTGTTGGTTCATTGCCGGGGACGATTGGTGAGCCTGCGCCCTGTGCAGCCCGGTGCTACCTACCATCTGCCATTGAGCCAGTTGCCTGCCGGTGTCAACAGCCTCATGCTGTTAGACAGCGACTGCCACGTGCTGAGTGAGCGAGTGGTGTTCTCGAACAATGCTGGCCAGCATCTGCCGCTTGCCATCACGACCTCTCAAGAAGCGTATGGACTGCGTGATAGCATCGCCCTGAATCTCTTGCTGCCAAGCCTGCAGGCAGACGAATTAGCTTTCCTCTCGCTGGCAGTTACCGATGATGGCATCACTCGTGGGCGGCATGCGCCCTCATTGTGGAGCCAGTTGCTGCTGGCTTCTGACCTACAGGGACTCCATGGTCAGTTGGACGATTATTTTACACCCCACTACCAGCCCGAACGGCTTGACCTGCTGATGATGGTCTGCGGTTGGCGGCGCTATGATATGGCGGCCGTGTTGCAAGGGCACTGCGCCAAGCCCTCTGTTGAGAAAGAACGCGAGCAGAGCATCAGTGGGCGAGTGCGTAACGTGTTTGCTAACAAGCCTGTCAGTGGAGCTGAGGTGGTGCTGGCCATCACTAAGCAGGGGCATGTGGATTCTGCCGTCACCGACTCTGTCGGGCATTTTGAGTTTTGCGGACTGAACTATCCTGATGATGCCGATGTGTTCATTTATGCGTTGCGGCAGAAGAAGAAACGCTGCCTCGTGGAGATTGACAAGAGCTACGCCCCATACGCTCCTGATGCCAGCGTGACGCGCCGTTCTGCCCGCCTGCTGCCTTGGATGGATATTGACAACGACCTGTTGGAGCTGTATGCCCGCGACAGCCATCTGCTGCAGGAGGTGGTGGTGAAAGGGCATAACAAGTATGGCGGCTATCCGTTAGACAACACCACGTGGGCGATGGACCGCAGGCAGATAGCAGAAGGCGAATACCCCGACCTCGGCTTCCTGCTGTTGTGCAGCAACATACTCAACGTAGACCCTGTCTCAGGCAAAATCACGGCCGACGACATATTTAAGTCTGACATCGACCGGCTGTTCAAGACAGACCAGAGGAGCCGTCAAGCCATCAAGAGCACCAAACGCAGCTCCATTGTCAAGCTCTACGTCAACGGAATGCACATCCCCAACCTGACCTGCCAGGACATCGAGTTGGAGGACATTGACCGCATCGACCTCTATATGGGCAGCAAGGCATGGGCGTTTGGTGAGGATTCTGTCAGCGGTGTGGTGAATATCACTACGCGCAATGGCATCAACCGTACGACAAACGATATTTTTAATAATAAGGTGGTGAGGTTGGCGGGCTACCAGCAGCCCATAGAGTATTATTTTCCTCGCTATCAGCCCGGTGAGAAACCCTCGCAGATGCAACCTGACACGCGCCGTACTCTCTATTGGAATCCCTACTTACGCATGGTGAAGGACACGCCAGTCTTGCTTGATTTCTTTAGTGCCGATCTGCCAACCACCTACACGGTGCGTGCTGAGGGCATCACCAACCGAGGGCACATCATCGATGGCCAACTGATAATCAGGGTGAAAGAATAACCAGTCTCCTGCATCACGCAGGAGACTGGCTTTTTTTCATGGTGATTTAGGTTCTTAAAAACTATTTACTTTTTACAAATCTATAAACTATTTACTAACTATTCCTTTTATCTCTTAATCACTGAGAAGCTGCGGTTGGCACCGTTGGTGTCCACCACCTTCATGATATAAACACCAGCGGAAACACCTCTCAGGTTCAGACGGTTGGCGGCAATGCCGTTGGCCTGTCCCTGCTTGACAAGCATGCCGGCTTGGTTGTAGAGCTCGTAGCTGACCACCATGGCCTTTTGCGGCTGGATGGCTTGTACGCCAGTTACGGTGCCATTGAGGTAGACGTTAAACTCGCGCTCAATGCTGACATCACCCTTGGTGGCTGTTACCTTGGCCTGCAGGAATCCCTGGTCACTGGCTGTTGAGGGGATGTTCAGTGTGGTGCCGCTAATGTTGCCCGTGCCCGTGCCGCTGAATGTGCCATCGCTGATGCCGGCGAAATACTCCTTCAGGTCAAACGTTGCCGTTTCTCCGGCATTGATGGCTGTGTTGGGCGTAGCTATGTAGTTCAGGTAGTCCTCCAGATTGGTATAGCCGTCACCATCGGGGTCTGCGTTAGCCTCTGTCTTGCCTGTGGCTGTCTCATACCAGTCGGCAATACCATTCTGGTTGGCGTCAAAGTTGGCATCGCGTGTCAGGTTTTCATAGATGTCATAGTCTTCATCCTCCACTTCTGACAGCATGCCATTCTCGCCCTTGGCTGCCGTTCCTGTAACCACGTCGTTGATGATGCGCTTGTCTGTAGCGTCGCGCTTCAGCGATGCACCTACCTCGGAGAGCACGCGGGCATAGGCTGTCGGTGCTGTCTCGTAGGTGGTACCGTTGTCTATTACCTTTGTCTCTGTTGAAACGTTAGGCTCGTAGCCGCCCTCCACGGGAACGCCATCGTCGTCCTTCACCAGGCTGACGTTGTAGGGGTTGTCCATCAGCGTGCCGTTCTTGTCCAGCACGTTGCCGTTGACGTAGTAGTCCATCGTGCCCGTACCATTCTTGGGTACGTTGATGCTCATCAGACTGTTTGTCTCTGCCGATGTGGCAGGACCTGCTTTGTAATAGTTGCCGGCGAAGTTCACTTTGGCTGCAGAGCCGTTGGCTGCACTTCCCTGCCAGTTGTAAGCCACATTGTTATAGAATTCTTCCTCGCCAATCCATTTTTGTGAGGCATCCTGGCCACCCGAAATGCGTGGGTTGTTAGCATAGTTGCTGGCCATCAGGTTATGGTGGAATGAACCGCTCTCGCCACCGGCCTCAAAGCCGAATCCAAAGCCTTCTTCATAGTTGCCTCCACCTGTCAGAGCCTCGGCCACGATGCTGTTCTGTATAGTGATGTTGGATGTGTAGTTTCCTGCAGCCTTAAACGACTCGGCAGTTGCCCACTCCACGCTGAGGTGGTCGGCAATGCTGTTGTTCTTGCCTTGCAGGTCTACGCATGAGTAGCCCGTGCCCTTTTCATCGTTAAGGACAGAGCCTAAGCGCAGGCGCAGGAAGCGCGTGATGCCCTCGCTGCCTAAGGAAATCTGTTGTCCGCGAATGATGATGCCGTCGCCGGGAGCTGTCTGTCCGGCTATGGTGACATAGGGCTCGTTAACCTGAATGCGCTTGGTAATGTTGATGATGCCGCTGACATCAAATACAATGGTGCGCGGGCCCGTTACCGTTTCCAGTGCGTAGCGCAGTGTACCCTCCGTGCCGTCATCCTCCAGACTGGTGACGTGGATGACCTGGCCACCGCGTCCGCCAATGGCATAGCGGCCAAAGCCCTCAGCACCAGGGAATGCGTCGTGGTTGATGCGGAACGAGAAGACGTCGCCCTCTACGGCAGCACCGGCAGCAGGCACTTCGTCCACGCGCCAGTAGTAGGTGTTCAGGTTCGACAGTCCTGTGGCTGTGTAGCTCTCAGCCGTCGAGTTCTGCACCTCCTGCAAGTTGTCTTCGTTGGTGCCAAGCATGACGCGGTGTGAAGCAGCCGATGCAGAGCCAACCCACGACAGGGTGACACTGCCATTGATGGCATTTACGTGGAGATTGCCATTGGACGGCATCATGTTGGTGACTTTCATGTTGGGGTCTACAGCATCAAACACCAGACCGTTTATGTACACTGTATTGTTGGCTGATCCTTCGACAGGTACGGAAACGTAGTCGATAACCACGTCTTTGTTTGCCTCTGCGGTAAAGCTGATGAACGAAGATGCAATGTCATCTATGGACTGATTGTCTGAGCCGTTATATGCACTCTGCTGGATGCCAGTAGCTTTCTCCTCTCCGTTGACGAAAATTTTCAGTTGGGGTGCAGCTCCGGTGTTAGTGATGAATCCTGCATCGGAGGCATTGTGGTAGGCCAGTAAAGTGTGGCTGCCTGGAGTCATGCCCTTAATGGTAATGCGCAGAGTGGAAGGTACGTCAGGGTTGAGACGCTGGTCAGGCTTTCCTTCGCTATCAAGATTATACTGAATGGTGGTCAGTGCTTCGCCGGGAATTTTTGATAGTGTGTTGCTCTCCACATTTTTCTTGGCCCACACACTGCAAATGCCATTTGTGAATCCTTCTGGTGCTGTAGCCGTCGCATTGGAAACGGTAATCTCCATACCTTCAGGCAGTGCACCCAGTGACGGTGCAGGATAGTCCACTGTGCCATCGTCTTTTAAATGAGGAATGGCATCTGAGGCTGCACCTTTACTGGCTATAGGCCAGTTCAGGAATCCTGCCTCTGTGTATCGCTCATTTCCCGTCTTCCCTTGGAAGTCGAAATCAATTTTCTGTGCCATGGCACCTTGGGCCACGACGGCGGCCAGGGCTGTCAGCCCGCATAGCCTTTTCATGTAGTCTAATTGTTTCATAAGCTAAATATTGATAGTTAATTAGGTTGGTATGTGATTCGGTTGCAAAGTTAACTTATTATTTGCTTTGTGAGGTGGAGTGAAATCCCAATAAGGTGGAAATGTATGCCAATTAGCTCTTTTTGACATTCCTCTACATAAGAAACCAGCCGCTCTCGGAGAAGGAGAGCGGCTGGCGATTCGGCCCACGGTGTCAAGTACTGATAGAACTATATACTCTGCGTACTACTAATTACTTTTCTAACCTTTGGTGATTTCCCTTGACGAGGAGGTTAGGTTATCCTCGTAGTTGTGGGCCATGCAGTGTCACCCACTGGTGACACTATTGTTGTTCAGTCGTGTTGGCGGTTGTCTCGTTGCTCAGCGGGTCGAAGGTACCCATGCCACCGAAAGTGCTGTTCCAACCAATGGTCTGGTGGACATTGGGGTTGTTCTCCTCGTCAGCCGACTGCAGTCCCATCAGATAGCACTTCTTGTCCCATGTGCCTTTGGCGACTTGCTGGATGCCGTCCTCACCCGTTTCCATGGTGCTTTGTGTCATCACGTCCTTGCGCTGCAGGTTGTTCATGTAGAACTCGGCCAGGGCCTTCACATTGGCATTGGCGTAAATCACTTCGTCAGTCTCTGTGTTGATGGTAGTGGTGAAGTCCTCATTCAGCGTCAGTGCCTTAGGCTTGGTCAGTGTTCCCTTGGTAAATGGGTCTGACTCCGGGTCGCGGCTGCCCATATAGACGGCCGGGTCAATGTACATTTCGATGCGATGTAGATAGATGTCGTTCAGCGGTGTGACACCCAAGTAGCGGCAGGTGTTGCCACCGAATCCCGTTAGCGTCCATGCAGCGGGTGCACCCTCTATCTCGCTCTGTCCCTCGCCACCGTCAAAGAGCATCCAGCGGTGGCAGTCGTCAAAGCGCTTGCCCTCATAGGCTAACTCAATGCGGCGCTCATAGAGAATGGCCTCAAACATCTTGGCACGGTCGCCACGGATGGCAGGGTCCAATCCGCAGTCGCCCTCATAGCCCACGCGCTGGCGAATCTTGATGAGTGCATTCCAAGCCTCATCCAGATGGTTGGCACCGCAGGCTGCCTCGGCGAAGTTCAGCAGCACCTCGGTATAGCGCATGGCGATGAGGGGCTGTCCGTTGCGGGCAAAGCCTGTTGAGCTGTCGAAGATGTACATGGGGTTAATGCCCAATGCATAGTCTTGTGACTTCTTGCGCACGTAGATGCTCTTGCCGCTGCCTGCCATCAGGTCGCTATAGTAGCCGCTGCGAACTAAGTTCTGCGCCTCATCGGCAGACGGATACCAGGCATACTGCTGGTGTTGGTATTCGACACCCGTACCGTAGGGACACTTCTCTATCAGGTCTCCAGTGACACTGCCTAAGAATTGCCACTCGGTGCCGGGGAAGGCAAATGTGCGGTAGAAACGCGGGTCGCGGTTCAGGAAGAACAGTTTCTTATCATAAGCATACTGGCCTGCCTCTGTAGGGCGCTTGCCGTCGGCCATGGGGAAAGCGTCAACAAGTTCGGCTGACGGGCTGATGCCACCGGCACCGCCGCAGTTTGAGGGGCGCAATTTCTGCTCAGCGCAGTTGTAGAGTTGGTCACCGGCATCGCCAGAAGCATTGTTGCAGTTGGCCATGTAGACGGCCTCAGAGTTAAGGTTGTCACCACCATAGATGTTACACCAAATCTTAGCCCAGTTGCTGGCATTGGTGCCGGGGTCACCCTCGTAGGACAGACCGAAGTGGCCCTCCTGCAATTTCTCCAAGGCCTGCTTGTTCAGCTCATAGGCTTGGTTCCAGCGGGCAGCATCGTCAGTGCGGTTGAAGACGGGAGAGGCATAGTAGTTGGCCACGTATCCGGCCAATGCCAGTGCTGTGCCTGCCGTGATGCGTCCCCAGTCGTTGGCCTCCTCGTCCCAACGGGCGGGCAGCTGAGTGGCAGCGGTGGTCAGGTCCTCGATGATGAAGTCATAGGTGTCTTGCGTGGACTGGCGGCTGATGCGCAAGTCCAGTGTGTCGCTCAGCGTGGTGCTTTGCAAGCCGCGCACGATAGGTGTGCCGCCAAAGCGCTTGAACAGGCGGAAGTAGCGGGTGGCGCGGAAGAAACGGGCCTGTCCTACGGCCCAGTTCTTTTGGTTCTCGTCCAGACCGTCATACATGGGCACCTTTACGATGACGTCGGTGCACTCGCGCATCTTCTTCCAAGGGCTTTCGTTGACACCCGTCCAGAAGAACTTGAAGATGTTGGTGTTGTCCCAGATGACACCCGGTTCCGACAGGTAGCCGTAGCCATTGTGACCGTAACCGGCGAACTCGTCGGCATGCGTAGACAGCAGGTCGGGCAGACCGACAGGCCACAGATCGCTGGGGCCGTTGGTAGCCGTAGAGTTGCCACCTTGGTTGGCACCATTGGCATTGTAGTCGCGGAAGGCGGGCAGCGAACTCTGATAGATATAGTTCAGGCGCAGCTTCACAGACTCCCAGTCATTGTAGATGTCTGTCTCGCCGAAGGAGCCATAGGGCCGCTTCTCTGCCAGGAAGTCATCGCTGCAGGCGGTGAGCACTGCGGCAAAGCCACAGCATACGATGCCTGCACGGAATATCTTATATATATTAGTCTTCATAAATTTCTAATTTCTAATTACTAATTTCTAATTAAAACGTGACATTCATACCGAAAGTAATCTTGCGGGTGACAGGATAGCTGCCATAGTTGCCAGCGAAGTTGTTCCAGTAGCCGCCAGGGCAGGCATTGTAAAGGCTCAGTGCGTTCTGTACCGTCACATTGAAGCGCACGGCATTCAGACCGATGGACTTCACGATGTCTCTGGGCAGGGTGTAGGCAATGGAGATGTTGCGGAGCAGCACCTCGGCAGCCGACATCTTCCAGAAAGTGGAGCGCTGTGTGTTGACACTCTTCTCGGTGAAGCCAAAGTTCGGCCAGCGACCGCCGGGGTTGGCAGCGGCTATGACGTGGCCCTGTGCATCGAGCACATCTTCGTAGATGAACATGTCGTTCCACATGGCAGAGACGTTGGTGGTCTCTAATGAGCTAAACGACTCCTGATACATATTGGGCATCATACAATAGGCACCCCACTCAGCCTGGAAAGTAGCATTCAGCGAGAACGACTTCCATACGAAGTTCAGGTTCAGGTTCGACTTGTAAGGATTGTCCTGACGCTTCGAAATCTGTACGATGTCAGTCTCGGTGTCAATCTTTCCGTCTGGTCCTGTCCAGTTGCCGTTATCATCCTTCGGACCGCGTACGTCTTCATAGATAAGCATGCCCGGATGTACTTGGTCTTGCGACAGACCGAGATAGCTGGTGATGTTGTATTTCTTGAAGTATTCTTCAATCTGCTGATAGCTGCGGAACATGCCCATGCACGAGAGTCCCCACAGACCACGGTCGGAACGCTCACCGTAGACAACGCTGTTCAGCTTGGAATTCACATCCCAGTAGTATTTCAGCACCTTGTTGTCATCGTAGCTGAAGCCCAGACGGGCGCTGACGTACATGTCCTTGTTGATGCGCTGGCGCCAGCCCACGATGGCCTCCATACCCCACATGTCCATCTCGGTGTAGTTCTCCGGGGCGGGGTAGGTGCCCACGGTGCCGGGCATGAAGTTGGCATTAGGCACGGCAAACATTTCGCGGCCCTTGTCGTAGTAGGCATCTAATGAAACAGAGAGGCGGCTGTCGAGCATGCGCAGGTCGATACCAAAGTTCATCTTGGTGGTCTTGTCCCAGTGCAGGTCGTGGTTGGTGCCTCGCTTCTCAGGCAGTTGGAAGGCACGGGCAGACTCCTTGGAGATGTCGGTGCCGAAAATGGAACCACGGTTGGGGTTGTAGTCGTAGAGCTGCAGCCATTGCCAGGCGGTCACGTTGTCGCGGCCCATGACACCGTAGGAGGCACGGAACTTGAGGAAGTCGATCTTTAACTTGTCTTTCGGGAACCAAGGTTCCTCACTGAGGACCCATCCGGCTGATACGGAGGGGAAGGCACCCCAGTAGTTCTCAGGGGCGAATTTGGTGGCAGAAGCCTGCGAGCGCACGAGGAACTCGAATAGATACCGGTCGGCGTAGGAGTAGTTGATACGGCCGATGTAGGCCAGGTTGCCGCCGTCGTTGGGTGCCCATGTGGCATCCTTTTGGGTGTCGTCGGCCAGTGAGTTGGAGGTTCCGTCAGTGAAGGGCAGAGGGTGTGTGCCCTTGGTCCACTGGTTGTAACTCTCGTTTTCACCGCGCTCTATGGAGAAGGTTCCGCTGATGTCGTGTTTGCCGAACTTGCGTCCGTACATGAGCATGAGGTTCACCTGATAGCTGGTATTGCGTGACATGGTGTTCTCGATGTACGAGCTCTGTCCGCTGTTCAGAATGCGCTGCTCCAGATTCTCAAACGATGTGTAGCGGAAACCTTCGAGCGATGTCTCGTCGTAGTCCACCAACGGGTCGTTGTCGATGATGGCGTTGAGGTCGGTCACGTAGAGGTGGTTGCCTGAACCGCCACGGTTTTTGACACGATAGACAATGTTCTCCATGCGGATGCGGTTGTCGTGCGAGTTGCTCACGTTGCGCGAGTAGGTCAGGCGTGCACGCAGTCCTTTCAGTGGCTTGATGAAGCTGAAGTCAGCCTCCAGTGTGCCTTGGATGGACATTGAGTTTGTGTTCTGCATGCGGTTGTTGATGCTGTTGTCGAGCGACTTGTAGTTATAGTAGTTCTGGAAAGCGGGGTCGTTGGCCATGCCAGAGTGGTAGATGGGGTAGCCATTGATTTCATCAGGCACGTAGCTGGGGTTCTTCATCATGTAGAGATAGTCCTCCTGATTGCCGCCGCCAGAGGTACTGGTCATGTGCATGTTCTTTTTCGAGTCGTCACCGCTGACGCTGAGCGTGGCTTTCACATATTTATTAATATTGGCAGTGATGCCTGCGCGATAGTTCCAGCGGTCGTAGTCGAGTTTACCGATGTTACCGTCTTGAGTCTGGTAGGTGACGCCGGCAAAGTAGGTGGCCTTGTCGTTACCGCCGTTGACATTGATGCTATGGCGCTGGGACAGCGAACTGCTCCAATATTTGTCCAACAAATCGTAGTTGGTGGACTTCATGGCCTCCAATTCATCGGCCTGAAAGAAGTCTAACCGGCGATCTACAGTCTTGTTCTTCTGCAGGGCCTGGGCGGCTTTGGCGGCATTGTAGATGCGGCCGTAGTTGTAGCCGTCGAGCATCTCGGCATGCATTACAGCGTCTACATAACCTAACTGGGTTTGGTAGGAGATACGGGGCTTGCCTGCCTTACCGCGTTTGGTCTTGACCAAGATGACACCATAGGCTCCATAGGCACCGTAGATGGCGGCAGAGGCATCCTTCAGGATGGTGATGCTCTCCACCTCGTCCACGTCAAGGTTGTTGAACTCCTCCTCACCTTTGTCACCGTCCTGATAGATGAAGTCGTCGATGACGTAAAGGGGACGGGGGTCAATGTTGCCGCCTGCGGCAGCACCGTTCATGTCGGTAGTGGGAATGAGGGCCACAGCGTCGCGGGCAGCACGGATGGTGATGGTAGCGTTCTCACCGGGACGGCCCGTAGAGGGCATGGAGACGTGCAGTGAGGGTGACAGACCGATGAGGGCCTCGGAGAGGTTGCTGACCGAGAGGTCTTTCAGTTCCTCTGGATTGATGACTTCGACGGCACCCGTTACGTTCTTTTGCTTCAGGGCGCCATAGCCCACGACGACCACGTCATCCAGGGTGTTCTCATCTTCCTCAAGCGTTACCTTGACCTTACCGTCAAGCTTGGAAATAGTCTGTGTCTGGTAGCCGATGTAGCTGACCTTTATTTTCTTGCCTTGGGGCACTTGTATAGTGAAGTTACCATCAATATCAGTGACAGTGCCGCCCATATTGGTGCCGACAATAGTGATGGTGGCTCCAATGACGGGTTCGTTGTTTTGGTCAACAACAGTGCCCTTGACGGGACGGCTGCCGCTCGCCGTCGTCTTGTTTTGAGCCAGGGCTGGCATGACAAAGAGTGCCAGCAGCAGGCCTAAGCAATAGCTGAATATCTTGTTCTTATTCATAGCGTTTTCTTCGTTATTACGTTGTTACTCTGCTGTGTCATCATTGGAGGGCAACCAGCGCGGGTCACCACCTTGATTGGAAACAATCTCATACTCTGAAGGCGTGAAGTTCACACCGCCATTGGGCAGAGAGAAGTCAAGTTCCTTGGCTATCTGTCCGGCATTGTCGCCACCGAACATGGGGTCGTACTCTGAGGCGAAGGGGGCATTACCAGAGTCCTTCATGGCATTGTTGCGACTCTTGTCATCGCTGCCGTCGTTCCAGAAGAAGTTGAAGCGGAAGGTGCGCGAAGAACTGCTGTTGTTCATGCGGTATAGTTGAGCACAGTTGTACCAGATAGTGTGGTCAATGTTCAGAAAGAAGGTGAAGGTCGGCGATGACGATACGCGTACGTTGTTACAGAAGCGCCAGCCGCTGTGACTCTCATCGCTGTAATAGCACTTGGCCAGCGTGGAGTGTGTAAAGGTCCATGTGTGGCTGGCATAGCTGGCCGAGATGTTACCGAACACCTTGTCGGGCTGTGAGTTCGACTCGTTTTGATAGCGGATGAAGCAAGCTGAGGCATTGTCTGCTATATTGTAGATGGTACTCTTTTCGATAAGGATGTTCTTGACCGACTTACCGGCCTTGTAGAGATTGATGAAGCCAATGTTCGACTTGGTGACATTGTTCATCTGTACGATACAATTGGATAGTGTAAAGTTCCAATAAGCCACGTTTACTTCATTGTCGTAGAGCATGGCGTGGGGCAGGTTCTTGAACCAGCAGTTGGCAATGTAGATGGGCTCCTCCACCATGTAGATGCCTTTAATCTGAGACGTGCCGCGCCAATAGTTGCCGCGGTTCTCGGTCTTGATGCTGTCGGGCAGGTTATCCTTGGTCATGGCGATGAATCCGTCTGCGGTGGCCTCTGTCATATCGAAGTTGATAAATTTCACCTTCAGTCCAGAATAGGTCTCAAAGTGCCCGTTACCTGTGATGCGTACGGTAGGCCTGTGCACTTTGTCACCGCGGAAGGTCAGGTTGTGGCAGGAGAAGTCCACCTTGTCGTTCATAGTGTACTCGCCGCCAGCCTCCAGGTCGATGGCCACTTCTTCTTTTAGTGTGTCCAGCGGATGCTCGGCGATGTACTGGCTGATGTCCTCGCCATTGGGAATGGTCATGACCGACTGCACCAGTGTCGAGAAATTGTAGGTGTGAGTGGTCTCGTCGTCCGTATTTCCCAATGCCTTGTTGCCCAAGGTGCGCATAAACATCTGGTACTTGGAGTCCTCGGCGACGCTGATGGTAAACTTCGAACCATCAACAATCTTTTTGTCATAGCCGTCAATGACGACGGGGTTGTCAGGGTCATCGACGTTGAGGAACGTCACTTCGTGACCGTCGGCACCGGCCACAACGGGCCACGACACGGTTGCTGTCTTGCCGTCGGTGCTGACCTTGAACGAGATGCTGTCTTGGATGGGAGTCTCCATCTGTGTGTTGTATACACCGAGGTCGAATCCGTTGGGTGACTCATAGCCTTCGGCACAACACGTCAGCAGCAGCGTGCCTGCCACTGCACTTAGCAGTCTGCAGGCTTTTCCTTTGATAAGGTTGGCTTTTCTCATGCTTTTTTGGTTTGTTTTAGTTAAAGTAATTAGTAAAATCTGCTGCAAAGGTCGTTAAAAGATGCCATTTAGGGGTGGTAAATTATTCCAAGATAGGGGTAAATAAGTCTCAAAACCCGATTTTGGCAGATTTTACACCTATTTCCGATATTTTTTCGTAAAAGTTTTGCTGTTTGGGAGATAATTCGTACTTTTGCATGGACTAACGTAAAAACCTAAATGCTCTGCTTATTACGACATAAAGCAAAGATAATGCTTATTGTGCTTTGGCTGATGGCCCTTGGCGTCATGGCACAGCCCCGTTATCGGCTGATGACCTATGATGACTTCAACGGCTCTGCCTCTCAGGTGTCGCGCATTGTGCGTGACGGGCATGGCATGGTATGGTTTTCCACCTCCGACGGCCTTTACCGATATGATGGTTATGATTTCCGCAATTTTAAGTCGCATAGTGGCGATGGCGTAAACATGCCGTCGAATAACATCAGCAGTATGTACACCAGCAGCGAGGGCTCCATTTGGTGCATCGTGGGTGGTAGGGTGTTTCTGTTTGATACGCGTACCTATTATTATATAGACGTGATGGCTGACTACGAGCAGCAGCATGGGCAAACCTATCGTATTAGCAAGGTGCGTTCGCTGCCTTGTGGTACGACGTGGTTGTTTGCTGAGGATGGCAATATGTTTGCCTTGAACGATGCCCGTCCCCTCTCCAGCATCAAGTTGATGGCAGAACATGTGAACAAGGATGGGCTGACTGTAGTGTGCGATCAGCGTGGACGCTCATGGGTGCTGACCGATCAGTACACCTATCTATATCATGATGGACAATTAAAGCGATTTGACCAAACATTCCATCGCGTTATCAGCAGCAGTCAAAAGGTATGGTTAGTGGCTGCAGACGGACAGATGTGTGTGTTGGATGAGGTTAAGCAACAGTTGTATCCGTGGACGCACCCGTTGCTGACAGCCCCCATTACGGGACATGCAGGATTGGCCGACAAGAACATTGTGCTCTGTACGCAGAGTGGCCTGTTACTGCTGTCGCCAGACGGACGGAAGCTGTTGCCGACGGCTGTGACGTGGCCCGTGCGCAAGGTAATACAGGATAAGAGTGGCCGACTGTGGCTGTTAGGTATGGATGGCCGGCTGAGTACAGCCGATAAGAGTTGTCGGCAGGTGAAGGAAATCCAAGGTGTTCGCATGGACGATTTTAACATGCATGCCGATAAATATGGCACGTTGTGGTTTTTTGCCGGCAATGGCGACACTTACTATGCCTCAATAGATGACCCAGGCCGCCTTTATCCCTACGATCAGGGAGAGCGTGTGGGGAAAATACAGAACACCATCTATGACGAGCAGGGCGGTTGCTGGTTCCTACGCAAGGGACAGGTTTGCCGTCTGACTTTCGAATCGCGACACACCAAGTCACTCCCTCTCCACTCGCCCGACCAAGTGCGAGGTTTGGTAGTTGACCGCCAACAAAGGCTGTTGGTGGGCACTCGCTACGATGAGGCTGTTACCGTGTTCTCAAAGTCAGGAGAACGCTTGGGATGGCTGGGACGTGATGGCAGGATTAGTCCTGTCTATCAGTCGTTTGGTGCTGCCGTGTACAATGGCTATCGCTCTCCCGACGGCACTCTCTGGCTGGGGACCAAGCGCGATGGCGTGTTCCGTCTGCGGTCTCGCGAGGACGGCAGCTACGAGATAGCCCAGTTTGTTAAAGATGCCCAGAATCCTCATTCTATTAGCGATAACGAGGTCTACGGCTTTGCTACCGACCAGCATGGACGGCTGTGGGTTGCTACCCGCCATGGGGGTCTGTGCTGTGTTCCTGACCCGCAAGCTGCCATGCCGAGTTTTGTGCATGCAGGCAACGGACTGGCGGGGTGGAAGGTCAGCCGCGATGTTGGTGTCAGTTCGCTGTTGCCTTTGTCCTCTGGCCTGTTGCTGGTTGGAACCTATGGTGGACTCTATGTTGCCGACATTAGTGGGCAGGACTTGAAGTCTGTTGTCTTTAAGCATCACCAGCGTGAGGCCCGTCGCATGGAGAGTCTCAGCAGTAGTGATATTACGGGCATTGTGCAAGTGAAGGACGGGCGTATCTTCCTCTCCACAGGGGATGGCGGCATCAATGAAATTTTGACTCACGACCTGAAGGCAGACCAGCTCAACTTCCGCCACTATGACCTTTCGACGGGTTTCCCTGCCGACATCACGAAAGCAATGGCTGAATATGAGGGGTCGCTTTGGGTGACCACAACCAACCGGCTGATAGAGATGCGGTTGGGGGAGTCGAAATTACCAGACGTAAACACGTTCTTGATGCAGGAGACACCCCACTTCTCGGCTGCAAAACCTGTACAGTTAGACAGGGATCAGTGGGTGTTTGGAGCCGATGAGGGCGCCTTACTCATAGATTTAAAACAGTTGAAGGCAAATTCCTTCACACCGCCGCTCATTGTCACGGGTGTCTCAAAGGAGGGTGGTCCTGTGAACTATGCGGCAGGATGGAGCGACACCATCTGCTTGTCGTCCAAGGAGCGCGACCTGACTATTTGGTTCTCTGCATTGGATTATGAGGACACACGCCATGTGGTATATGCCTATAAAATGGATGGAGGAAAGACGAGATGGCGGAGCGGCGGCAAGGCTTGGAACTATCTGGGACAGAACCACAGCATTGCCCTGTCGCAGATGCAGCCAGGTACTTATCACATGACGTTGCGCTCGACAAACAGCGATGGTGTGTGGTGTAACAACGAACGGCAACTGACCATCATCGTGACACCAACCTTTTGGGAGACTCCATGGGCTCTGCTGCTCATCGTGCTGACAGTAGCAGCCGTCACCGCATTGGTACTCTATACGACACTCTATATCCGCCGCTTGAAACGGCAGCAGCGTGAAACACTGGAGAAATACTTAGCATTGGTGGGACAGCCGTATGCCGAGCAGGAGACAGTGGCTACTCCCGCTGCACCTGTTGCTGCTTCCGAACCAGAGGAGGTGGATGTCTCAGAGGCTGATGATGAACTGATGAAGCGCTTGGTCAGCTATGTGGAAAGCAGTCTGGGCAACAGCGATGTGTCCATTGATGACATAGCGGCAGCCTGTGCAGTCAGTCGCACCAGCCTGCACCGCAAGGTGAAAAGCATGTTGGGAACGTCGCCAATGGAGTTTATGCGCGAGGCTCGCATCCGTAAGGCCACGCAATTGCTCACACACACTAATAAGCCGGTATCAGAGATTGCTTACGAGTGTGGATTTACCGATCCGAAATATTTTAGCAAGTGCTTTAAGGCTGCTACGGGCAAGTCGCCCACGGAATATAAGCTCGAGCCTGCTAATCAAGCGCGTTGACAAGCGATAATACAGAAAATTGTGAAGACGGCAATCGTAGGAGGTGGGGCAGCAGGTTTTTTCTTGGCTGTAAATCTGAAGGAGATGATGCCGGAGATGGAGGTCACCATCTTCGAACGCAGTCCGCGTGTACTGGCTAAGGTCGAGGTGTCGGGTGGGGGACGCTGCAATTGTACCAACTCGTTTGCTTCAGTACGTGACTTGTCGTCCGTCTATCCGCGTGGGCATCGGTTGCTGAAGCGCCTGTTCAATGTCTTTGACCATCACGATGCCTACGAATGGTTTGAAAGCCATGGTGTACCCTTGGTTGTGCAAACTGACGATTGTGTCTTTCCTGCTGCTCAGGACTCACATGCTATCATCGACTGCTTTCTGGGTGAAGCCCGTCGCCACCTTATTAATATACGTACGCGCGTGAGGATAGACTCACTTGCTCAGCTGCAGGACTTCGATTATGTTGCCGTTACCACTGGCGGCTCGCCCAAGGGGGAGGGCTTGCGCTGGTTGGCAGATGCGGGACATGAGATAGAACAGCCTGTTCCGTCGCTTTTTACGTTTGCCATCGGTGACAAACGCTTGCACGACTTGATGGGGTTGGTGGTGGAAGGGTGCACTGTCCATATTCCCGGCACAAAGCTGCGGGCCACGGGTCCACTGCTCATCACGCATTGGGGCATGAGTGGTCCGGCCATCCTCAAACTCTCCAGCCACGGTGCCCGCCTGTTAGCCGATCATGACTATCACTTGCCATTGGCTGTGAACTGGATCTCCATGACTGATGCTGATGTACAGGATGCACTCCGTGAGGCTGCTATCCGCCAACCACAAAAACTGTTGGCCACCTATAGTCCTTTGGGACTGCCTCAGCGCTTGTGGGCTTATCTGTTGGAGAAAGCGTTGCCAGGACGGGACCACCTGCGTTGGGCTGACCTCAGCAAAAAGGACACCAACCGACTGGTTAATGTCCTCTGTAATGATGGCTATGAGATTGCGGGCCGTGCTGCCTTCAAGGATGAGTTTGTCACTTGTGGCGGCATATCATTGAAAGCTGTCAACCCCTCGACATTAGAGAGCCGTCATGTGCCGGGCCTTTACTTTGCTGGTGAGGTGCTTGACATCGACGGCGTGACGGGTGGCTTCAACTTCCAAGCAGCCTGGACCACGGCTTATACCGTTGCTCACAGCATTATGCTTTCTTCGTCTCTTTAGTGCGTGTCAGCGTATTCTGCTTCAGGGCCTCCACATAGTTGCTGATTTTATGCAGCTCACGGGGGATGCGGATGTTCTGCGGACAGTGGGGCTCGCACTGGCCACAACCGATGCAGTGGTCGGCCTGGCGCAGCTTGGGTACTGAGCGGTCTAACCCTATCAGATACTGACGGCGCAGCTTCCAATAGTTCTCGTCACCACGGTCAGTGGGTAGCGTCCCCTCGTTCTTGCATTTGTTATAATGTACGAAGATGCCTGGTATGTCGATGCCATAAGGGCAGGGCATGCAGTATTTGCAGTCGTTGCAGGGAATGTTCTCCAGACCAACAATCTTTTCTGCTATATCTTTATGCAAATAGAGGCGTTCTTCCTCGGTAAGTGGCATCAATGGACAATAGCTGAGCAGGTTGTCCTTCAAGTGCTCCATATAGGTCATACCCGACAAAACGGTCAGTACACCTTTTGGAGTACCTGCATATCGGAATGCCCATGAGGCCACACTTTTTTGTGGGTTTCGCTGTTTCAGCTCGTTGACAATGAACTGTGGCAGATTAGCCAATCGGCCACCCAACAGAGGCTCCATGATGACGGCAGGGATGGCTCGCTTTTCCAGTTCGGCATACAAATAGCGGGCATCGGTGTTGCGCGAGTTAATCTCGTCGGCAAAATCCCAGTCTAAGTAGTTCAGCTCTATCTGCACGAAGTCCCATTTGTATTTGTCGTGCCACGATAGCAGTGTGTCGAACACCTCAATGTCGCCATGATATGAAAAGCCAAGGTTGCGGATGCGTCCAGCTTTGCGTTCCTCCACCAGATAGTCTAACATGCCATTCTGCATGTAGCGCTGTTCAAAGGCCGGCATTCCGCCACCGCCAATGGAGTGCAGCAGATAGTAGTCGATGTAGTCCACCTGCAGTTCCTTCATCGATGCCTTGTACATTTTGATGCTCTCCTCGCGGGTCTGTGTGGCGGGGTTGAAGTTCGACAGCTTGGTGGCCACGTAGTACTCAGAACGCTTGTGTCGGCTCAAGGCAATGCCCGTGCATCGCTCCGATAGTCCTCTGCAATAGGCAGGGGATGTGTCGAAGTAGTTGACACCGTGCTCAAAGGCATAGTCTACCTGCTGATTAATCATGTCTTGGTCATACTCGTCTCCGTTGTCGGGCTTGGTTGGCAGGCGCATCATGCCATAACCCAGAAGCGACACCTTGTCGCCCGTTGTGTGGTTGGTACGGTAGGTCATCTTGCCTACAGGTGGCTCTACCTGCTGCTTATATTCTTCTACGGCTTTCGTCTCCTGTTTTGACTTACAGCCCGTCAATACGGCAGCTGTCGTCAGGGCACCACCGCCCAGCAGCTTCAGGAAATTTCTTCTCGATATATCTTTTTCCATACTTCTTGCTTCTTGATCATACTTCTTTGTGTACTTCATGTCCTTCGACGTAGATGGCTGAGAACGGACGGGCAGGGCACAGGTTCTCACAGGCGCCACAGCCTATGCAACGGGCCTCATTGACGGCGGGCACGTAGGGTGACTCCTCATCGTCAGGGTCAGAGGGTACCATCTCAATGGCTCCCACGGGGCAGTGGCGGGCACAGTTGCCGCACTCCACGCCATCGGTCAGTGGCAGGCAGTTCTTCTTAATCCATACGGCATGCCCTATCTGTGTGGAGGCTTTGTCCTCATGACGGATGGGCTTGATGGCACCGGCTGGGCACACTTCTGAACAGCGATTGCACTCAGGACGGCAGTAGCCACGCTCGTAGGACATGACGGGCTGCATGAGATGGAGCCAGTCATCACTGGGGCGCAACACTTCGTTGGGGCACTCTGAGATGCAGAGCTGGCAGCCTGTGCAGCGCAGGGCCATGTTCTGGGCTGACAGCGAGCCCGGTGGCGTCAGCGGTGTCTGGCGCTCTGGGGCCACTTTGTCTTGAATCTCGGCCAGTCCCCCGTCGGTCTTTTTGGCTTCCTGGGCCATGGCGGCGGTAGTCATCAGGGCTGAGGCGAGCAGGAAGGAGCGACGGGAGTTGTTAGTGGGTGATGCAGGCGATGTAGCCCCGCTTTGCCCACGAGCCCCACTATACTTCAGTGCTCCGAACTTGCAGCTGCTGATGCAGTCGCCACACACCACACAGCGGCTTGCATCAACGGTGTGCGTCTTGTAGTCTATGCAACTGGCCTTGCAGTTCTTGGTGCATAGCGAGCAGTTGCGGCACTTGTCAGTGTTGAACTGTATCTTCAGCCAAGAGAAGCGGCTGAGCAATGACAATGCCGTGCCTACAGGGCAGATGGTGTTGCAATAGGTGCGGCCATTGCGCCAAGCCAAGACAGCCAGCATGACGAGTGTTACGGCTGCTATGGCTAATGAGGGCAGTGCGCGCAGCCAGATGGTGGAGTGATAAAATGCATAGCTGTCATAGTGCTCGGCAATGCTGGCCAGTACATTGTTGCCTGCCAGCCAGACTGGTTGCAGCAAGTTGGTGGCGATGCGGCCGAAAGCAGAGTAGGGGGCCAGCAATTGTACAATGCTGCTCACTCCTAAAAAGATGCAGACAAGAAATCCGACAAGGAATCCCATGCGCAGACCTGTTTTTGCTTTCGAGTAGGTGTAGCGGTTCTTCTTGGCCTTCATGCCCAGTTTGCCGAAAATGTCCTGCAAAATGCCTAACGGACAGATGACCGAACAATAGATGCGCCCGAACACAAGTGTCAGCAGCACAAGGCCAATGATGACAGCAACGTTGAGCGCTAACACAGCTTCAAACAACTGCACCTTGGCCATCCATCCCACAGCATGGTGGGCTGTGCCTGTGAAGTCAACAAACAGCCACAAAAGTCCAAGGAACATCACTGTTGCCAGTGTAATTCTGATTTTCTTTAGTGTCATAATGCCTCAGTTTATTTGATTTTCTCTATTTATATTTTTCTTGTATTTCCCGTGCTTCGCACGATCCAGATGCTTACCTCATATAGCAGATAGATGGGCAGCGATACAACCATCAGTGTGAATATGTCGGTCGTCGGGGTGATGATGGCGGCCACCACCAAGATGGCTACAATGGCATGGCGACGGTAGTCGGCCATAAACTGCGCATTGATTAGTCCCATGCGGGCCATCAGTGCGCACACCACGGGCAGTTCGAACACCACGCCCATCACCAGGCTCATGCCTAACAGCGTGTCGATGTAGCTTTGTAGCGTCAGCATGTTGGCTACATCGGGACTGACCTGGTAGGTGCCTAAGAAACGGACTGTCAGCGGAAACACTACAAAGTAGTTGACCAATGTGCCAATGAGGAACATGATGTAGGCTGCCCCCACCAGCCACACAGCATAGCGGCGCTCATGGTCATAGAGCCCTGGCGACACAAAGCGGAATAGCTCATATAATATATAAGGTGAAGCCAACAGCAGGCCCGCATACATGGCAGTGCGCATGTGGATCATGAACTGCTCCGTCAGTCCTGTGTTCATCAGGTGGATGTTCAGTTCCTCTGCCCCTAACAGGCGGTAGGTCACGAAGTCGCCACTTCGTGGAGCCAGTACCACAGCAAACAGCTGTTCTTTCATAATGAATGCAATCACCATCAGCACAGCCACCACAGCACCCATGCGGAACAGAGACGAGCGCAGTTCGTCCAGATGGTCCCAGAAGGTCAGCACTTCCCCTGACCTGCCTGAAGACGTTGAGGGACTGTTGGCGTCCTGCATACTATTTGTCTTCGTCTTTCTCCTCTCCTTCCGAGGGCTTGGAGACGGGTTCGTTCATGCCCTCTTTGAAACTCTTGACACCCTTGCCCAGTCCGTTCATCAACTCGGGAATCTTCTTGCCGCCAAACAGCAATAGCACGATGAGGGCAATGACAAGCACCTCTTGCATTCCTAATCCAAACATTTTTTCGCTTTTAGTTACTAATTTAGATGCAAAAATACAAAAAAAGTCTGTAACAAAAGACGAATTTTCGAAGATTAACGCAGAACTATCGTAAAATAAAGGCAAGACGGGGGAAAACGAGGAAGTTCAGTTTTAGGCTGAATGCAAATTTGGGAGGAATAAGGAAGTAGTTAGGTTTCTTATCCGTAACCCGTGAGACGGTCTTAGGAGCCAGTTAA
>ERZ842401.1055-NODE-1055-length-40426-cov-5.183969_pt1 | contig 40426 bp, 36 predicted proteins | sample MGYA00521270_ERZ842401 | MGnify/ENA primary metagenome ERZ842401 (study PRJEB31892, sample SAMEA3878208) | bioreactor metagenome | biome: Moose rumen | place: Sweden | collected 2011-10 | study: EMG produced TPA metagenomics assembly of the PRJEB12797 data set...
CCCCCTCCTCCTCATCAAGTTTATACGATTCAGCAATTTTTTTAGCCAATGATCTGAAACGCAAATTTAAATCAAAATATAAAAGTTTAATTCTAAACTCAAAATTCATAATGCTAATGCCAAACAACTTATTTGGTATATCACACAATCTCAACGCTATACCAATCAAATCACCATGACCTAAACAGTCAGTTAAAGTTCTAAATTTCTTTTTTATATTCATAGCCTTTTATGACCTCCCAGTAATTCACTAGATCAAATTAATTTAATTTTACACGCAAATTTTAATATTTTGATCGGCCGGAAATTAAATAATTAAATAATGTATCATCTGTTAAATTTCTATTTCCTGCGTACGTCAATTTATGAAAATCACTCATATCCGCAAATTTTTTCATTAAGTCATCTGAATATTTGTCCCATAATCCTTTAAATTGCATTTGATGAGGAATCTGATTTGAAATGAACGGAACTTCATCCCAAATGTAATTATATTTTTGCGCTGATAATTTTAACATCATGTGAAACGCAAAATAATCAATCAAAAAATTATATTTTTTCCAGTATTCAAATAATAAATCTCTCGTTAATTTTAAAATAGGATTGTCCTTGTCTGAAACAATAAACCAACTTGACGAAACACACCAGCCATTATCCTCGCGCCTGAACATAAAAAAAGGCTGATGCATAATATTTTCAAATTTCCGCCCCGTACAATAAACTGTCGAATCGCACCATGTCCCGCCGTGATTTATGAGCAACTGTAATCTTAATAAATCGCTAAAATGTGTATTTGAAATTATGCCGTCACGATATTTCTCTAAAATATATTCTGGAAAGTTTACGTAATTATATAAATTATTATTGTCAATCGTTATTATTTTTTTATCTGGATGCCATTTCTGGAGGGATTTAAGACAAACTTTACAAATTTCAGGAGCATTCTCTAAACCTTGAAGCCAGCTCCACCAAATAATATTATCGTGAGATTGTACCCCCCCTGTGAATTATACGTATAATTAGAATTTTTGATCACATGATCAAATTCTTTTTTGAGATGAGTACATTTTATTTTGCGCTGAAAATTAATTATTTTGGGATTTCTCATAATAATATTTTTAATCCTTCTCATAAAATTAATAAACATTTTTATAATTCCTTTTACATCCCCACTGAATAATAATTTAATAAACTTCTTAAACTTTTTCGCAATTTTGTTTAACATGATGTACCTCAAATATCACTAAAATACTAAATCTCCCGACCCTCACGAGCCGGGATATTAAATTAACAAATTAAAAATTTATTCTTCTGCGCTCCAATTCGCATCCTTAAACGCTTCCGCAAATGGATTATACGCAATCCCTTCTGCATCATCATCCGTATAACTCGTATTTTCGCGAACAGGTTTAGCACGAGGCTTTTTATTTGGACGTTCACGACGCTCAGATTTTTCGGGCTTATTTGATCTTTCACCGCGATCACGTTGACGATTTTCACGGCGTTGAGGTTTATTCTCCGCAACCTCTTCACGCTCAATATTTTCAACTTCGGGAGCTGGTTCAGGTTCCGGCTCAAGCGCACTCAGTGATAACCTCATACGACGCTGCGAAGGATCAACTTCCAAAATTCTCGCAGTCACTTCCTGCCCTTCGCTCAAAATTTCACCGGGCTTCCCTACATGTTTACGGCTCAATTGCGAAATATGTATTAAAGCCTCCACACCCTCTTCAACTTGAACAAATGCACCAAAATCTGCAAGCCTCACAACTTTTACAGGAATATCCTGCCCAGCTTGATAACGCTGCTCAATATCTTTCCAAGGATCGTTTAACTGTTTACAGCCTAAGCTAATGCGCTTTTTTTCCGGCTCAATCTCAAGCACTAAAGCCTCAACCTCTTGACCACGCTTCAATACATCACGTGGACGGCGAATCCTGGTCCAGCTTATATCGCCAACATGTATTAAACCTTCGATGCCCGGCTCAATCTCAACAAATGCACCGAAATCCGTCATGTTAGTAACAACACCCTTAACCGTATCGCCCTGATGTATGCGCTCCGTAACATTGTCCCAAGGATCTCCGGTAACTTGTTTAATGCTCAATGAAATTCTATCGTGCTCCCGATCAATTCCAATAACTTTTACCGTGACTTTGTCGCCCTTCTTAAATAATTCACGCATCTTAAAATTACGCTTCCAAGTTATTTCCGTGACATGTACAAGACCGTCCATCGTTCCGAGCGTTACAAAAATTCCAAAATCTGTAATGCTGTTTATTTCGCCCTCTTTTATATCGCCCTCATGGACTTGGCTGTAAAATTGTTCTTTCTTTTCGTTCTCAATTTGCTCCAAAAGTTCACGGCGCGAAAAAACTAAACGGTGCTTGCGTCTGTCCTTGTCTAAAACTTTTACCTCAAGTTCACGCCCGATAAAATTAGACGGGTTTACTCCGCGTCCGGTTAAAGTTAAATGCGACACCGGGATAAATCCTTCAATCCCAGCATACTCAACAGTTAAACCACATTTAATGCGTTCCGTTCCTTTGTTTGGGATGTTTATATCTTTTTCCTGAACGCGAATGCCCTTTACTGTAACTTTGTTATTTGCTTCAGATAATTTTTTCTCAAGCTCGGCCCATCTCTTATCAAGTTCATGATGCCAACGGTTTAAAATTAATTGAGCTTCTTCGCCGTTACGTACGCTGACGACTTCGACTTGAATTTGTTCGCCTGGTTTTGGTTTTTCGCCGGTATCTATCAAAGGACGGTGCGTCCATTCTCTTTCGGGAATAATTCCCTCGCATTTAAATCCAACGTCGATTAAAAGTCCGTTCTCGTTTTCTCCGATTACTGTACCGATTCGAGTTTCACCCTTACGAATTTCCGTGCTTGCTTCGTACTGGTCGAGAACTTCCTGCATTGTTTCAGGTTCATGCGTTTCATTTTCGTTTGTAGTTGCTGTATTTAAATTTTCCTGCTGATCCATTTAGAATCAATCCCCCTTAATCGCTGACCGCTTAAATTTTTGCGATCTTATTTGTTATTTCTGTTATGAGCCATTCGGGTGTACTTGCGCCCGCAGCTATTCCAACAGAGTTTTTATTTACAAACCATTTTAAATTTTTTTCCACTTCGTCGCTGTCCTCAATCCATAAAACTTTTACGCCTTCTGATTCTATTATGTCGCGTAATTTTCCGGTATTTGCACTTTCACGACCTCCTATTAAAATTACTCCGTCTATGTCATTATTATTTCTCACTAATTCCCGTGCTGATTCCTGACGCTCTGATGTCGCTTTACAAATAGTATTACAGACGTGAAGCTCGTTGCATTTGTTCACTAAAATTTTCGCTACTTCGCTTAATCTCGTTTCGCGTTGAGTGGTCTGCGATATCAAAGCAATTTTATTTTTTTTCGCTAAATTTTCGGCCTCGACCTCGTTCGCAACAACTTCAAAATTATTATTATTGCCGTTTATGTGTCCTATTATTCCTTTTATTTCAGGGTGATTTTTATCGCCGAGCAGAACTATAAAATAATTTTTACGCGAAAATTCTCCGGCCATGTCTTGAGCTTTTTTCACAAATGGGCATGTCATATCCGTAACTTGTATATTTTTTGATTTAAGTTCTTCAACGACTTTTAAACTTTCACCGTGAGCGCGTATTAAAACTTTTGAGCCTGAAGGAATTTCATCAGCTGACTTCGCAACACGCAAACCAATATTTTTTAAGCGCGCAACCTCCTGCGGATTATGAATCGGTAAACCTATCGTCCAAACTTCAGAATTATTTTTTAATGCCTCACTGATCGCATCTACAGCCCTCTTAACGCCAAAACAAAAACCAGCATGACCCGCTTTTATTATTTTCATGAATTATTTTGCTCCAGATGTTTTTTTATTTCGCTTAAAATTTCCGACTCGCTTAAATTTTCCGAAACGTTAAACCATTTAGCAGGCTCAAATTTTTTAAACCAGGTCTCCTGCCTTCTGCAAAATGCTTTTGTTCGAGAAATTGAATTTATTAAAGCTTCGTCCAATGAAATTTTATTCTGATGAAATTCTATTAATTCCCGATAGCCCAAACCTTTTAACGGGTTAAATCTTGAATCAAATCCATTTTTTAAAAGCCATTCGACTTCCTCAACAAATCCGTTTTTAAATTCATCGGTTAATCTGTCGGAAATTCTTTTAAATAATTCTTCGCGCGGCCGGGTTAAGCCTATGTATAAAATTTCAAATCCGTAATCGCGTTTTTCGCCCTCGTTAAAAATTTCTGATGGCGATTTCCCCGTCAATTCGTAAATTTCCAGCGCTCTCGTTACTCGTCTTGTGTCGTTCACGTGTAATCTGTCAGCCGTAACGGGATCAACTTCAGCGAGCCGCATATGTAAAAGTTCCGCACCTTGAGAATTTGCTAAACCTTCATATTTTGCTCTTACATTTTCATCTGTTGGAAGTTCCGAATTTAAAGCACCATGAAACAACGCGTAATAATAAAACGGAGTTCCGCCGACAAATAACGGGATTTTATTTCTGGAATAAATGCGCTTTACGATCTTTGAAACTTTTTCCGAGAAGTCCGAAACTGAAAATTTTTCATCAGGATCAGCAACATCGATCATATGATGCGGAATTTCACGGCGAATCTCACATGAAACTTTATCCGTACCTATGTCCATGTATCTGTATACCTGACGCGAATCGACAGAAATTATTTCGGCACTCAAGCTCCCCGCAATCGAAATACTTAAATCAGTTTTCCCAACTGCTGTCGGACCTATTATCGCCACTACCGGCTGTCGGTTCATAAATAAAACTTTCCCTTAAAGAAATATTTTGAATTAGCACAATGCGAGAGATTATAACACAAAATTTTACACGTCAATAATTTTTTATTTCAAATTTTATATTTGTTATAATTTTAATCGCAAATTCATTTCATTCTTAAGGAGGAAATATGATCTTGAAAAAATTTGTATGCATGTTAATGGCTTTGTTTATGCTCGTTAATATTTGTGCTGCATTTGCTGAAGATGCTCCGTTTCATATTGGCGTGGTAACTGGTACAGTCTCACAATCCGAAGACGATTTACGCGGAGCTGAACTCATGATCAAAATGTACGGCGATGCTTCAAAAGGCGGAATGATTACCCACATCACTTACCCCGATAATTTCCCGTCCGAACAGGAAACAACTATCAGCCAAATTTTAGGACTCGCAGACGATCCAAAAATGAGGGTAATCGTCGTAAATCAAGCAGTGCCCGGAACAGCTGAAGCATTCAGAAGAATCCGCGAAAAACGTAACGACATTTTATTAATTGCCGGTGAACCTCACGAAGATCCCGGAGTAATTTCCGAAGCCGCAGACATTTCAGCTCATACTGATCACATCGGAAGAGGTTACACGATCCCTCTCGGTGCTCAAAAAATGGGCGCAAAAACTTTTGTTCACATTTCATTCCCTAGACATATGAGCTACGAAACTTTAGGTTTACGCCGCGCAATCATGGAAGAAGCTTGCAAAGATTTGGGGATTAAATTTGTTTTCGAAACAGCTCCAGACCCAACCAGCGATGTAGGAATGGCAGGAGCACAGCAATATATTCTCGAAAATATGCCGGCTTGGATCGAAAAATACGGAAAAGATGCCGCGTTCTTCTGCACAAATGACGGACATACTGAGCCATTGTTAAAGCAAGTCGCAAAAATTGGCGGTTATTTCGTTGAAGCAGATTTACCTTCGCCGTTAATGGGTTATCCCGGAGCTTTGGGAATCGATTTAAAAGAAGAGCAGGGAGACTGGATCGCAATCCTTAAAAAAGTTGAAGACGCTGTAATTGAAGCAGGCGGTAAAGATCGTATGGGAACTTGGGCATTTTCTTGGGGCTATACTACAACGGCAGGACTCGTCGAATACGGTAAAAGATTTATCGAGGGAACTGCTAAAGGAAAATTAGGAACTGCTCAAGCGTTAAGAGATTTGCGTGAAGCTTATGACACATTTTGTCCCGGAGCACATTGGGGCGCAAGTTATTTCACCGATGCAGTAAGCGGAGTGAGAAACACTAAATTTATTTTATTGCGTCAAGACACTTATGTATTTGGAAAAGGTTATTTAGGTCTTGCAGATGTTGAAGTGCCGGAAAAATATTTTCATATACGTATGACTCCAGCAGCCGAATAAAATAATATTTTCGTAATTTTTTATAATTTTATAATAAGGGAGTGCGTATTAATTTTTAAATTCTGCGCATTCCTTTTTTTTTATTTTTTTAATTTAATATAATTTATTCGAGGTGAAAAAATTTTGTCAGATTTAAATAACAAAAATACTCCCCTTTTAACTCTCGAAAACATCGGAAAAGATTTTTACGGAAACAGAGTTTTAAGCGGAATAAATTTTTCAATTGAGGCAGGCGAAATTTTAGGACTTGTCGGCGAAAATGGCGCAGGTAAATCTACACTGTTAAATATTCTTTTCGGAATGCCCGTAATAAATTCAACTGGAGGCCATGAAGGTAAAATATTTTTGGACGGTAAACCAGTTAATTTTACTTCGCCCACTCAAGCCCTAGCAGCCGGCATCGGTATGGTTCATCAGGAATTTTCATTGATACCGGGCTTCACTGCAACTGAAAATATTTTGTTGAATCGCGAAGATTTGAACCCGTCATCAATGAGTTATATTTTTAGTGAACGCGTCTCAACTTTAAACCGCGATGCAATGGAACAAAGAGCAAGAGCAGCAATACACACACTCGGAGTAAATATCGATCCGGATATGAAAATCAGCGAGATGCCTGTCGGATATAAACAATTTATAGAAATAGCGCGGGAAATTGATCGAAAAAATACGAGATTATTATTTCTTGACGAACCGACAGCAGTTTTAACTGAAAGTGAAGCAGATATTTTATTGATTGCCCTGAAAAAATTGGCGCGTTCCGGCATAGCAATAGTATTTATTTCGCACAGGCTCAACGAAGTAAAAGACTTATGCAACAGAATAATAATTTTACGCGACGGAAAACTCGTAAAAGATTCGCCGGCTTTTGATTTATCAGTGAGGGAAATTGCTTCGCTGATGGTCGGGCGCGAAAATAAAACAGAAAATCAAAATTTAAATAACGACACCGAACAAAAAAATAATAACGATGATTCAGACGATGAGAATTTAAAATCAAAACGCAAAAAAATTAAACCTGCTCTCAAAGTTGAACATTTATGGGTGGATATGCCTGGCGAAACTGTTCGGGATGTTTCATTTGAAGTTAAGCGCGGTGAAATTTTCGGAATCGGCGGACTTGCAGGACACGGAAAATTAGGGATTCCAAACGGCATAATGGGTTTATATCCGGCTGGCGGAAAAGTTAGATTATTGGGGAAAAAATTAAAATTGAATCAACCCCGGCAGGCTTTAAATCGTAAAATGGCTTTTGTCTCTGAAGATCGTCGCGGAGTTGGTTTATTACTTGATGAGCCTCTCGACTGGAATATAACATTCACGGCCATGCAGGTGCAAGGAAGATTTTTAATCGGGATTCCCGGAATATTTCAGCTTCGGAACGAATTCGCAATGAAGAGGACTGCTAAAAAATTTATTGATGCTCTCGAAATTAAATGCACCGGATCAAACCAGAAAGCCGGAGAATTATCAGGAGGCAATCAACAAAAAGTATGTTTAGCAAAAGCATTCGTTTTAAAACCTGAAGTATTATTAATTTGCGAACCGACCAGAGGCATCGATATTGGCGCTAAAAATTTAGTGCTCGATACTATACGCGAATACAACAAAAAAAATAATACGACAATAATTATTACGAGTTCAGAGCTTGAAGAGTTGCGCTCCGTTTGTAATCGTGTAGCAATTGTTGACGAAGGGAAGATCGCGGGAATTTTACCGGCATCAAGTCCTGCGGAAGAATTTGGAATGTTAATGATGGGACAAAATAATACGGAGGAGGTTGAAAATTTATAATGATCGGCAAATTTATAGAAAATGCAGGCTGGCCGAGGATAATAATAGCTTTATTTTTAGCTGGATTATTTTGCGCTGCTCCATTTGTTGGGGTTCGTGTCGACACTTCATTATCAAATACTCTCGTGAGATTTGGGATGAATGGCGTAATGGTTTTAGCAATGATCCCGATGGTACAAGCTGGATGCGGTTTAAATTTTGGTTTACCGCTTGGAATAATAGCCGGCTTATTGGGTGCAACGCTTTCGATTGAATGGAACGAGGAAATTTTTAAAAAAATAATTGAGTTATCAGCGCAATATAAAATTACATGGCTGAACGCGGAATTTTTAAATTTACATCATGATGCGATCAGTTTTGCTTCAGCGATAATAATAGCTGTTCCGATCGTTGCAATTTTGGGATGGTTTTACGGAAAATTATTAAACCGGGTTAAGGGCGATGAAATGATGATCGCGACTTATGTAGGATTTTCTTCAGTGTCATTTATGTGTATAGCTTGGCTGTTGCTGCCTTATAAAAATCCGACGATGGTTTGGGGATATGCCGGCAAAGGTTTAAGGACGACGATCAGCGTTGAGGGTTATTGGCTTCATGTTTTAAGCGACAGTTTAGCGATTGACATAAACGAACATTTAAGAATACCGACGGGAATGTTAATATTTTTTGCGGTAATGGCGTTAATAGTTTGGATATTCATGCGTTCAAAAACCGGGACGGCAATAACAGCAGTAGGATCAAATCCTGAATTTGCGAGGGCTTCAGGTGTAAACGTTGATCATATGCGTACAATTTCCGTAATGCTTTCGACAATTCTCGGAGCGATCGGAATAATAGTTTATGAGCAGAGTTTTGGATTTATTCAATTATATATGGGACCGTTTTACATGGCGTTACCTGCAGTAGCTTCGATATTATTGGGCGGAGCGAGTGTGAACAAAGCAGGAATTTTAAATGTAATAGTCGGAACATTTTTATTTCAAGGAATTTTAACGATGACCCCATCTGTAATAAATAGTTATTTGCAGACGGATATGTCGGAGGTAATAAGATTAATCGTGAGCAACGGAATGATTTTATATGCGTTAACGAGAAAGGTGCGTGCTGGAAGATGATCAGAAAAATTTTTGACATCATAGCTGGTAATGCTGTGCCTGCGATATTTATTTTAATTTCAGCTTTTGCGATTCCATATTCTGGATATTCTGCGAGCTATTTGATTCAGGAATTATTAACGAGGATCGGGCGTAATTCGTTTTCAATTTTGGCGCTGTTAATTCCAATAGCTGCGGGAATGGGTTTAAATTTCGGTATGGTTCTCGGAGCTATGGCCGGGCAAATAGGATTATTATTTATATGCGACTGGGGAATCGTAGGAATACCCGGTATGGTCTTAGCGATGTTAGTTGGCACACCGATAGCGATAATACTCGGAATTTTTTGCGGAGGAGTTTTGAACCGTGCGAAGGGTCGCGAAATGGTAACGAGTTACATATTAGGATTTTTTATAAACGGAGTATATCAGATGGTCGTATTATATTTAATGGGCTGGATAATTCCTATAACGAACCCTGCGTTATTATTATCTCGCGGATATGGTGTGCGTAATGCTGTAAGTTTATTGGGTATACGCGGCGTTTTAGATAATTTGATCCCGGCCGTAATAACTGGCACGAATGGCACGCAACAATTTTTAAATATAAACGGTGCGAACACATTTTTATTAATTCAAATTCCGTTTATTGATGGCGTGATAAAAATTCCGTTAGCGACATTTATTTTAATTGGATTGTTCTGCGTTTTTATATTATGGTTCAACAAAACAAAATTAGGCCATGACATGAAAGCGATCGGACAAAGTCAAAGCGTTGCGGATTCTGCTGGGATTGCGGTGGACAGAACCAGAATAATAGCGATTGTAATTTCTACGGTGTTAGCATGTTACGGACAAATAATTTATTTACAGAACATGGGGACATTAAACACGTATAACAGCCATGATCAGACCGGAATGTTTTCAATTGCTGCGTTATTGATTGGTGGAGCGAGCGTTTCACGTGCAAAAATAATAAATGTTTTTGTCGGAGTAATATTATTTCATTTAATGTTCATAGTAGCACCGATGGCCGGTAAAAATTTAATAGGTGATGCTCAAATCGGAGAATATTTCCGGGTGTTTGTTTCGTACGGAATAATAGCGATAGCACTCGTATTACATGCATGGAAGCGTAATCGTGAAAAGGAAGCTGCCAGACGAAATCTCAGAGGAGGTAAATAAATTATGTTCGTAAAATTTTTAAAATTCCTTATGAGATGGTTTCAGCGTTTAATTTTGATAGCAGGTTTAATAATTTTGGGTATCTGGTTATTTTTTATTGGACGCGAGCATAATATTTATTTGGATAATAAATCATTTGGAGAATATAAAGCGTTTGAACAGGTAAACGTGAAAATAAATGACGGCGAAGAAGCGGAATTATTGCCGAGAGATCGTGATGTTCGTAAAGCTGTCGGAACGAAATTTAAAATTTATGCTGAAGTTTTTGATGAGGACGGAAAAATAATAAACACTGTTGAGCGCGAAATATTTCCGAAATGCAGTAAAGATATTATGATAAATTTGCCTGCGTTTGTTGGAGGTTCAGAAAAATTTTTGATGCCAGCTCCAAAATAAAAATTTGAGTTTAAATTAAAATTGTAATTAAAATTAAAATCCTCCTGCCGAAATTCTGACGGGGGGATATATTTTATAAAAATTTCTTGATTTAGCGTTAATGCTTTTCTGTTAGAATTCTGAAGTTTAATTTTAAAATTTTAAACGGGAGATAAAAAAAATGTTACGACTAAATAAAATTATTGACGAATATTTAAATAATAAGCCCGATAAAAATTCTTTCTGGTTTAAAAATTCTTGGCTGACTCGAAAAGATTTATTAAAACTCGCCGATGAAAAAACAGAAATTTTAAAAAATGCAGGCTTCTCAAATGGTCAGCGCCTCGTCTCCTTAATGCCTAATTCGCCGGATACTTTAGCGTTAATGTTAGCTGTCTGGAGATTGGGCGGAATATTTTGCCCACTCAACGAAAAAACCGGAGAAATTTCACTCCTCAAAACTTTAAATTTGCTTCAGCCTTTCGCAGTCATCGTCTCAAAAATTGTTAAATCCGATTTAATTGAAGCTCTAAAAAATTCCGGCTGGCCCTGCGTAACAAGTCCGATCGAAAATTTTAAGGGCATTACCAAAAATCAGGATTCCGAAAATTTTGCCGTAATATTCTCAACTTCAGGAACTACAGGCGAACCCAAAGCAGTCCCGCTCACTCACGAAAATTTATATAATAACTGCATGGCCTGTAAAGAACATATCGAAATTTTAGACGAGAACGACATATTTTTAAACGTTCTGCCGAATTTTCACGCTTTCGGTTTTACAATTGGAGGGTTATTGCCGTTTTGCATCGGAGCTTCTGAAGTCCTGCTTGAAAGTTTTATGCCGCCATCTAATACTATTAAGGCCATTGAAGATTCTAAAGCAAATTTATTATTACTCGTTCCAACAATGATCGGCTTCGTTACTTCAATGCTCGAACGCTCAAATAAAAAATTTTCAGGCATAAAATTATTAATCGCCGGCGGTGACAGATATAATTTTAAAATAGATGAGCGCGTAAAAAATTCGTTTGGCGTTCCAGTTTTGGAAGGTTACGGCATCACAGAATGTTCTCCGGTTTTAGCAGTAAATAAAAATTATAACGTCCGAAAATTGGGAACTGTCGGCACAAAATTACCGGGCTTCGAAATTAAATTATGTTCCGAAAATGGCGATGAAATTAAAAATTCAAATGAGGGCATTTTATGGGTTAAAGGTCCGTCCGTTACTCCCGGATATTATCACGCCGAAGAAATTAACAAGGAAAGATTTAAAGACGGCTGGTTTTATACTGGAGATTACGTCCAAATTGATGACGAAGGTTATATAAAAATTTTGGATCGCGTAACTGATATTATTATCGTCGGAGGCTTTAACGTTTATCCGCAAGAAGTTGAAGCAATTTTGTCCGAACATCCTGCCGTAAATATTCCCGTTGTCGTTGGCATGCCTAATGATATTAGCGGCGAAGTCCCAAAAGCATACATCGTTAAAAATAAAGACGCTGAAATAACTTCAAATGAATTAATTAAATTTTGCAAGGAACGTTTAGCACATTATAAAGTACCGAGAAGTATCGAATTTGTAGACAGCCTGCCGATTTCTGCAACTGGTAAAATTCTGCGCAGGGTTTTGCGTCAAAAGGAGCGTGAAAAAAATTAAAATGCGTCTCGAACAAATAATTTTAAACAATCTCGAAACTAATCAGGACGATAAATGCTACTGGTTTAACGGCGAATGGCACAACCGTAAAAATATGCTCGAATTAATAAACACCTGCGAAAAATTTTTAATTGCTTCCGGGTTCAAATCTGGTCAGCGCCTCGTCATAATGTTAAAAAATGATCCCATGTTTGTAGCTTTAGCCCTTGCCATTTGGAAATTACACGGAACAATTTGCCCGCTCAATGAAAAAGCAGGTAACGATGCTTTAAAACATACTCTCAATTTAATACAGCCGTTCGGTTTAATAATTTCATCTGAAGCCGAAAAAAATATTAATGACGAAATCAAAAACGCATGGCCGAATATAATTTATAATGGTGGCTCAAGTTTTGAAAATTTAAATTTAAGCGGAATAATTCGGGAATCAAGCGATGAAAATATTGCGGTGATCTTTTCGACTTCCGGCACAACTGGAAACCCGAAAGCAGTCCCATTAACGCACGGGAATTTAATTTCAAACTGCACCGAAGTAAAAAAACATATTTACGAATATGAACAGAGCGACATATTTTTAAACGCTTTACCTAATTTTCACTCATTCGGCTTTACATGTTCTATGATGCTGCCTTTAAGTTTTGGCGCAAAAATTGCAATTGTCCCGTCATTCTTGCCACCTGCTGGAACTGTCAGGGCATTGCTCGAAGCAAAAGTAAATGTTATGTATGTAGTACCGGCCATGATGTCATATTTAGTGACGGCCGCGAGTAAAAATAAAATCCCTATTGAAGCATTCACCTCACAAAAATTTATTTGCACTGGCGGAGATCGTTTGAATCCCGGAGTTTATTCACAGGCAATAAAATTATTTGGTCGCAATATGATCACTGAAGGTTATGGCTTAACTGAAACATCGCCGGTCGTCTGCATGAACAAGGATATTAAATCAAGCAAAGCCGGAAGCGTCGGGCCAATAATTCCGGGATATGAATTTAAACTGAAAACCCGTGAAAATTTGCCGACTGATTTAAACGAGGGAGTTTTATGGGTGAAAGGCGGTTCAGTTACGCCAGGATATTACAAAGCTCCGGAAATTACGGCGGAGAGATTTGATTCAGATGGATTTTTTAACACTGGCGATTACGTTCAAATTGATTCAGATGGTTACGTGACAATTTTGGATCGAGTTACGGATATTATTATTGTGAGCGGCTTCAATGTTTATCCGCAAGAGGTCGAAAAAATTTTATCGGAACATCCCGCCGTACAAACAGCGATCGTCGTCGGAATGCCTCACGCTACAAACGGCGAAATACCAGAAGCATATATACAACGTAAAGAAGGATTTAATAATGTTACTGAACGCGAAATAATAAAATTTGCAAAAGAACGCCTCGCACATTTTAAAGTGCCTCGTAAAGTTGAATTTGTTGATGAATTTCCGCTTTCTGGAACTGGGAAAATTTTACGCAGAATTTTACGCGAAAAATCCGGGCGCAAAAGCCTTTAAATTTTAAATTATGAAGCTCGCAACATTCAACGTAAATTCAATAAGAGCACGCGTTCAAATTTTAGAGAAGTGGTTATGTGAAGTTGAACCGGATTTATTATTTATGCAGGAATTGAAATGCAAAAATGAATTTTTTCCGGAAATATTTTTTAAGAGTCTTGGATATTCGTCATATTTCAACGGTGAAAAAAGTTATAACGGCGTTGGAGTTCTGGTTAAAAATAATTTGAATCCTGATAAAATAAAAATAAATTTCGGGTTTGATGATGAAAGTTTTATGACGCGGGTATTAAATTTTGAGCTTAATAACAATGAAAATAATTTAAAAATTTTATGCACGTATGTTCCGCAGGGTAAATCAGTAGGACATGAAGATTTTATAATCAAGAAGGAATTTTTTAAGCAGGTAAAAAATATAATTCAGGATAATTTAAATTTAAACAATAATTTTATTTGGCTTGGAGATTTAAACGTTGCGCCGGAATTTGAAGATGTTACGAACCCGGAAAATAAAAAAGATCATGTATGTTTTTGCGCAGAAATTCGGGAAATTTTTAAAAATACTCGTGAAGGTTTAACAGATATATTTCGGCAGTTTAATAAAAATCCTGATGAATATACATTTTATGATTATCGTGTACCGAACGCTGTCGCCCGTAAAATAGGCTGGAGAATTGATCATATTTTGGCGAGTAAAAATTTAATTAAAAAATTTAAATCGTGTTATATTGATTTGCGCCCAAGACTCTGGGAAAAACCTTCGGATCATGTTCCGTTAATTGCCGAAATAAATTTATAAAATAATTTAATCAAATTTCCCGGATTTAAAATTTATGTCCGGGATTTTTTTGTTGGTTTACTTTTCGATTTCGTTTAAATAAAATTTCTTGAGTATCATCATTTTGAAAATATTATGATTATACATGTTTTAGGTTTTTATTCTTTTCGTGTAAAATACAAATAATCATAAAACATAAAATTTTGTATAGATAAGGGATGAATGATCTTGGCTGAAGCTGCCGGTCTTGCTGGAATTGATGTGCGTAAAAAAGTGCAGAACTATTCCGATATTGGCGTAGCTCTTTTAATGGTAATGATTATCGTCATGATGGTCGTCCCTTTGCCTACGTGGCTTATAGATATGTTGCTCGCAATGAATATTACTTTAGGTGTAGTCACGTTGCTTGTTACATTTTATGTAAAAAGGGCTTTGGATTTGGCAATTTTTCCGACGCTGTTATTAATTTCTACGCTGTTCAGATTGTCTTTAAACGTTTCGACGACCAGATTAATTTTACTTTACGGAAATGCCGGCGAATTGATCAGCGCATTCGGAAATTTTGTTGTTGGCGGAAATTATGTCGTTGGTGTAATAATGTTTTTGATTCTCGTTATAATTCAAATGCTCGTCATTACAAAAGGTGCTGAACGTGTCGCGGAAGTTGCTGCAAGATTTACGCTCGATGCCATGCCAGGTAAACAAATGTCCATCGATGCCGATTTAAATTCGGGTTTAATTGACGAACAAGGTGCGAAACAAAGAAGGCAGGATATTCAAAAGGAAGCGGATTTTTATGGAGCTATGGACGGTGCTTCAAAATTTGTAAAGGGCGATGCTATAGCAGGTTTAATTATCACAACGATAAATATTGTTGGAGGTTTATCAATCGGAGTTTTTATGCGCGGAATGGATGCCGGTCAAGCTGCTGCGCATTATAGTTTGTTGACTGTCGGCGATGGTTTAGTCGGACAAATTCCAGCGTTATTATTATCCACTGCAATGGGCGTAATTGTTACGAGGGCTGCCGCTTCATCTGAATTAGGTCCGGATTTAATTAACTCGTTCACAAAATATCCAAGACCTTTATATATTGCTTCCGGAATGTTAATTTTTTTAGGAATTTTGCCCGGCCTCCCGACTGTTCCGTTTGCTGTTTTAGCTGCTATAACTGGCGCAATGGGTTACGCCGTGAGCAGAGAAGCAAATTTACAGGCAATAACCGCCGAAGAAAATGCAACAACTGGGACAGGAGCAGGAGCTAAAAATTTACCGGCAGGAGGAAGCGGAGGAGCTTCAGCATTACCGCCGGGACAAACTCCACCGGCAGAAGCTAAACAAGAACCCGTATCACCTGAAGATGTTATGAAATTATTGACAGTCGAACCTATGGAAGCAGAAATCGGTTACGCAATTATTCCATTGATTGACCCATCTCAAGGCGGAGACATGCTCGACAGGATTGGAACTATACGCAAACAAATGGCCATCGAAATGGGTATAGTCGTCCCTCCTATAAGAATACGCGATAATATTCAAATTAAACCGACTGAATATATTATACGTGTTAAAGGTGCGGAATCTGGACGCGGAGAATTATTGCCGGATCATTATTTGGCCATGAACACCGGCGGAGCTGAAGAAGATTTAATCGGAGTCCCAACTAAAGAGCCTGCGTTCGGGTTGCCTGCGTTATGGATTTCTCCGGATTTGCGCGACAAAGCTGAATCAATGGGCTATACCGTTGTAGATGCTCCGTCAGTAATGGCTACACATTTGTCCGAAGTAATTCGCAAGAACGGTGCGGAATTGTTAACGCGTCAGGAAGTCCAAAAATTAACGGACATGGTGAAGGAAACTGCTCCGGCCGTAATAAATGAATTATTAGCTTCGTTATCGTTGGGTGAAATTCAAAAAGTTTTACAGAATTTAATACGCGAACAAATTCCTATACGCGACCTTGTTACAATATTTGAGGCTCTTGCAGATTATGGAAAAGTTACGAGGAGTGTAGATTTTTTAACGGAACGTGCCCGCGAATCTTTATCGCGTTTGATCTCGCTTAAAATTCAAGGTCCGGACGGAGTTATAACAGCTGCTACACTTTCGCCGAACTGGGAACAAAAAATTATGGCTGGAGTTGATGGAGATTTGTCCAGAGGCTGGCAGTTAAATTTAGATCCTCGCGACGTTCAAAAAATGATAAAAGCAATTTCTCGCGCTATGGAAGACATGATAGTGAAAAATTTACCGCCGGTTTTGCTTGTTCACCCTGATGTTAGATTAATTGTGCGGAGATTGATTGAGGGTTCTATTTCAAATATTTTTGTTGTCTCATATAATGAAATAACTCGCGGAGTGCAAATTAAAACAATTGGAATGGTAGAGTAAAAAATAATGCGTGTTACTAGTCAAATAACATTTACAGCTAAAGATGATGCCGAAGCCTTAAGACTTGCCGCCGAAAGATTAGGGCGTGATGCGGTAATTTTATCCACCCAAATGATAAAAGAGGGCGGCGTGTTGGGTTTGTTTCAAAGATCAGTCTTGAGAGTTACCGCCGGAATTTTGGAGGATGATACTCCGCCAGCTCCACAGCCTAAAACAAGAAATATAAATAATTCTCCAATTGCGAACATGGACGAAGATACTAAACGGGAAAATTTAATAGCATTTCAAAAATTAATGGAGTTCAAAGAGCGTTCAATCGGCAAAAATAATAATACTCCGTCCCTGCCTCCAAGTCCCGAACTCGGCGAAGAAGGTTACAGAATTCCAGGCGACGAAAATATTAAAATTTCTCCTGAAGGTTTGAGGAATGCTTATAATTTAAATTCCAGGCCGCAGAATAATATTAATAATAATATCGCTCCAGAAATTAATAATAATCCCGAACCTGTCACGCAAAATCAAAATATTCAAGCTCAAAATAATCAGCAGGATACTAATATGAAAATTTTGCAGGATCAATTTGGTGCGCTCGCTGATAAAATGGATTTTCTGTTACAGAGATTATCAGCCGTTGAAAATGGTATGAACTCAAGACAAAATATAAACATGATGAACCCAATAAATAATTTTCAGGCCGGAATACCTCAAGCAACTGGAGCAGAATCAGAAATCGAAAACCGTTTACGCTCATCAGAAGTCGATGAAAAATATATACGTAAATTATTAGCAGATTATTCAATACAACGCCGGGATAATATTGTGAAAAATAAAAAATTACCGTTTACAAAATGGCTCGCCACTCGTATAGAATGCGCTTCAGATAATGGCGGAGACCCAATCGGCGGACGTAAAGTTATGTTAATCGGGCCGACCGGTGTCGGAAAAACTACGACTATAGCAAAATTAGCCGCAATAAAAGCATTATGGGAACATAAAAAAGTATTATTATTAACGAGTGATACGTATAGAATTGCAGCTGTTGAACAGTTAAAGACTTATGCGAAAATTTTGGGGCTTCCCGTTGAAGTCGTGTTTGATATAAATAATATTCCATCGATAATTTCGGGACATGATAACGCGGATATAATTTTATTGGACACTGCCGGAAGGTCTCAACGTGATAAAAAAAATATGCAAGTTTTTGAGAGTTTGTATTCAGCTTTCAGACCTGATGCTGTCCATTTGGTTTTGGCTGCTAATATGAAATATAAAGATATGCTGGATGTCGTTGAACATATTCCGAACGTGCCGGTTTCACATTTATTATTTACGAAACTTGATGAGACTGTGAGTTATGGTTCAATTTTTAATATTCAACAGGTCATGGGGAGTCCAGTATCATTTTTAACAGTTGGGCAGAACGTTCCAAAAGATATAGAAACGGCTTCTGGTTCGAGGATAGCAGATTTTTTAATGAAGACTGAAGAAGAACGCAAATCATGAGCGAAATAAATAAAAATATAAATAAAATAGATCAAGCAAAGGAATTGAGAGAAATTATATCGGATCGTCGAGAAAAAGTTATTAAGAATCCTCAAAAATCTTCAGGGCTTCACACTATTTCTATTTTGAGCGGAAAAGGTGGAGTAGGTAAATCGAATTTTGCTGCTGCTTTAGCGTGTTCGATGTCGGATTATGGGAAGCGTGCTGTGTTGCTTGACGCTGATTTGGGAATGGCAAATTTAGATATTTTATTTGGGATTTCCGCAAAATACACGTTAGCGAATTTAATAGACGGCACGAGAACTCTAAATGAAGTATTAATACCGATTGAGCATAATAAATCCGGCGGGAGTGTTTCGTTATTGCCTGGTGGAGCAGGTTTAAAGGACATGGCCGATTTGGATGAGTATGCTCTTGAGAGGGTGTTTGATGGTTTAGCTGGGCTGGAAGAAATTTCGGATTATTTAATTATGGATGCTGGTGCGGGGATTCATAAAGGCGTGTTATCGTTTGGCCATGCTTCGGATATTACGTTATTGGTGACGACTCCAGAACCTACGTCTATACGTGATGCATATGGCGTTTTAAAGTCTTTAGGCTCTTACGCCTGGAAAAGATCTAACGGAATGGGCGTAATGTTAGTTGTCAATGAGGCCGGCTCAAAACGAGAAGCGCAGGAAGTTTCAGAGCGTATCAGATTGGCTTCAATGCAATTTTTGGGGAATGCTCCGATTTATTTGGGATATATTCCGCGAGACAGTGAAGTTGAAAAATCCGTACGAAATTGCAAAATATTTTATAGAAATTCTCCTGAGAGTCCTGCAAGTGAATGCGTTATAAAATTAACGGGAGATTTATTGAAAATGTGTGAAGGAGAAAGCAAATTAAAAATTAATAGAGGGTCGGGAGCAATACGGGCATTTTTAAAAAAATTAACGGGTACATTTTTTTCAGATCGTTAAAAGCTAGTTAAAATTTTATAATAAATAATAAATATCGAAATTGAAAGGCGGTGTAATTTGAATTTTGAATAATAAAATTAGGGTTTTAATAGTTGACGACAGTGCTTTAATGCGGACTATGATCGGAGATATTTTAAAGACTGATCCGAGAATTGAGGTCGCTGGAACTGCTAGAGACGGGAAAGATGCATTAGATCAAATTTCCAGATTGAAACCTGATGTCGTTACGATGGATGTTGAAATGCCAGTGATGGATGGTTTACAGGCTTTGGATCATATCATGAAGAGCAATCCAATTCCCGTAATAATGTTAAGTTCCATGACTCAAGAGGGCGCGGAAACTACAATGAAGGCGTTGAGTTTGGGGTGTGTAGATTTTATAGGCAAGCCATCGGGATCTATTTCGCTGGATATAAAAACTGTCGGCCATGAAATAATTGAAAAAGTTATCGCAGCCAGCACAGCACATGTTCACCCCGCAGGATTTGTTTTTAAAAGCTCCGGGCCTCGAATGGTTCCGCCCGCTTCATTGTCATCAAAACGCCGCGATATCGTAGCAATAGCTTCATCAACTGGTGGCCCAATGGCTCTTAATGCTTTGCTCCCAAAATTGCCGGCAAATTTCCCGGTTCCAATAGTTATAACTCAACATATGCCAAAAGAATTTACGCCGTCATTTGCACAGAGATTAAATTCAGAAAGTAAAATTGAATTTGTCGAAGGTTTCAGAGGTTTAACATTAAAGCCCGGACGCGCTGTAATAGCTCCCGGTGGCAGTCATTTGGTTTTCAAACGCAGAAACGGTCAAACGGTTTGCGATTTATCGGACGCTCCTCCAGTATGTTCGGTGAAGCCTGCCGCAAATGTTATGTTTTTGAGCGTGGCTGATGAATTTGGCGGAAATAGTTTATGTGTAATATTAACCGGAATGGGACGCGATGGAACTGACGGAGCTACAGAATTACACAGAATGGGATCGTATGTAATAGCAGAATCCCAAAAAACAGCAGTTGTTTACGGAATGCCTAAAGCTGCAGCAGATGCCGGAATTGTTGATGAGGTTTTACCGTTAAACGAAATACCAGACGCAATGGTAAGAATAGTGAGGGGGAATTAAATTTAAATGGCAGATATGGATATGAGTCAATATCTCGGAGCATTTTTAGACGAGACAGATGACAATTTACAAAAATTAGATGATTTATTACTGTCGCTAGAAAAAGACATGGTCGACATGGACGTAATGAACGAAATTTTCAGAGCCGCTCATACTTTAAAGGGCATGGCCGGAACTATGGGATTTACGAACATGATGGGTTTAACTCATGCTATGGAGGACAGATTAGACGCAGCCAGAAAAGGGACTAAACCTCTTGAGGAATCGGACATGGAAAATTTATTTACTGGTCTCGATACTTTACAGGAGATGGCAGATTCAATCAGGGGCGGAGGAAATGATGCGCATATTGATGTTACTGAACTTGTACACGCTTTCAGGGAAGAAGGTGTCGGGAGTTCTGCACCAAAATCTGCACCTGCTCCAGCTGCACCGGCTGCACAAGCTTCTACACCAGCGCAAGAACAAGCACAAGCACAAGAACAAGCACAAGCATCAACAGCCAGCAATTTACCGCCGGAGGATGCCGAATGGGTTAAAAAATATAATGATTCAGGCGAGACAGCTTATAAAATTCATGTTACTTTGAGTCAAAATTGTTTATTGCGTGCTGCACGTGCTTATATGGTCGTTAATAGGTTTGAGGAATTAGGAGATTTATATAAAACAGTTCCTCCGACTGACGCGCTCGAAAAAGAAGAATTTGAATTTGATTTTGATGTATATTTGGCGAGTGCTACTCCTGCCGAAGAATTAAAAGCCGCTGCCGAAAAAATTACTGACGTTGCAAGCGCAGAACCTGAAGAAATGACTTTAACCGCTTCAGCTCCAGCACCTGCCCAAGCTCCCGCACCTGCTCAAGCTCAAGAACAAGCCCCAGCGCCTGCCCCAGCTCCTGCGCCTGCTCCAGCTGCTTCTGCTCCTGCTTCACCTGCTCCGGCCAGTGCTAAACCTGCAGCCGCCCCAGCTAAACAAAGCGACCAGAAGAAAAAAGCAAGCCAGACCGTCCGCGTAGATATTGGGAGGCTCGATAAATTAATGAATTTAGTCGGAGAACTTGTTATTTCACGTGCGAGAATTGAGAGGCTTGTACAGGAAGCAAGGTTACGCGAATTTGATGATCCGTTATCGCAATTGGGCAGAATTTCCGGAGATATTCAAGAGCTTGTAACAAAATTAAGAATGGTGCCAGTTTCGTTTACATTTGATAGATTCCCCAGACTTATACGAGATTTGTGCAAAACTTTAAATAAAAATGTCGAGTTAGTCCTCGAAGGTGAAGACACCGAACTTGACAGAACAGTAATTGATGAGATCGGCGACCCTATGGTTCATTTAATTCGTAACTCAATGGATCACGGCATCGAACATCCAGACGAACGTAAAGCACTCGGAAAACCCGAAAAAGGAATTTTAAAAATTTCAGCTTATCAAGAAGGCAGCGGAGTTGTTATAGAAGTTTCAGATGACGGCGCAGGAATTGACCCGGACAGAGTAAGAACAAAAGCCATTGAACGCGGAATTTTATCAGAGGATCGCGCTAACAGCATGAGCGATGAAGAAATTCAACAGATCGTATTATTACCCGGTTTCAGCATGGCTAAACAAGTCACGGATTTATCAGGGCGCGGGGTCGGAATGGATGCCGTTAAATCTAAAGTCGAAGCACTCGGCGGACAATTTGATTTAGCAAGCAAAAAAAATGAAGGCACTCACGTTTATATAAGATTGCCTTTAACTCTTGCGATCGTCTTATCGCTTTTAATAAAAGTCGGCGAGGAAACTTATGCCATTTCATTAGAAAACGTCGAAGAAACTATAATGGTGCGCAGAGAAAATATTAAAACTGTTCACGGTGAACCTACAACTTTATTGCGCGGTGAAGTTTTATCGTTAAGCGATTTGGGATACGTATTAGGCTCCGATGCTGTAGCGCATGACCGCGATGAATATCCTGTAGTAGTCGTCAGAATGGGTAAAAATAAAGTCGGTTTTATAGTCAGCGAATTAATAGGGCAACAGGAAATAGTTATAAAATCGCTCGGAAGATTTTTATCAAAAATAGACGGAATTACGGGCGGTACTATTTTGGGAGATGGTAATGTCGCTTTAATATTGGACGTTGCTTCGTTCTATTCGACAAAAGGTTAATTAAAAAATGGAAATATCTGATTTCAATGAATTACAACTGGACGCAATAAAAGAAGTCGGAAATATCGGGACTGGTAATGCTGCTACTGCTTTAAGTAAATTATTATCCTGCAAAATTTCGATGGACGTGCCGAACGTTGAACTAGTTTCAATTTATGAATTAGGCGAATATTACGGCGATCCAATGGAAACAGTAGCGGCAGTATTTGTTAGATCTGTCGGAGAATTTCAATGCAGTTTAATATTTATATTGTCCGAAGAAGAATCGCGCCTAATGGTTGAATTATTATTGTTGCAGCAATTTGGAAATTTGATCCCGTTTGATGAAATTCCAGAATATATGAGCGACAGTGCTTTAACTGAAGTCGGAAATATAGTATTAAGTTCATTTTTAAACGCGATAAATTTATTAATCGGCACGCAGCATCAAATTTCAGTGCCAGGTGTTGCGCATGACATGATGAGTTCAATTCTGGACGTTGTAGCTTCAATATTTGGACAAATGGGCGAAATGGCTTTAATGGTGAATACTGCGTTGAATGTACAGGGTGTGAAAGAGGTCAGCGGAATAAGCGGGAAAATAATTTTAATCCCTGATCCCGATGCGCTCGAAATGCTGCTTAAAAAACTGAAGGTGATGTAATTAGATGGCTGAAAATAAATATGTACTCGGTATGGCTGATTTGCTTGTAGCTCCAGCACCTGCGACGCTTGTAACGTTAGGTTTGGGGTCATGTATTGGGCTTGTAGTATTTGATTCTCATGCGCGTGTAGCTGGAATGGCTCATATAATGCTCCCAAGCAGTCGAGGCAGAATAGGAAATGAAAAAGTTGGAAAATTTGCGGATACAGCAGTCCCCGCATTAATCGAAGAAATGTTAAAACGCGGTGCAACTCGTCCGCACTTAAAAGCAAAAATCGCAGGCGGTGCGCAAATGTTTGCATTACCCGGCGTGAATGCCGATTTCTTGACAGTCGGAGCAAAGAACGTAAAAGAAACTACGATGAGGCTCGCGAGGCTGGGTGTAGCTTTAGTTGCTTCCGATACCGGCGGAAATAAAGGCAGGACGATCGAGTTTTCTACATCGAATTGGCTTTTAAAAATAAAAACACTCGGCAAAGGAATACGTGAAATGTAATGGATCTGGCCATAGAAAAAGAAATATGGGACAAATTTATAAAAACTGGTGAAGGCAGAGACGATTTAATACAGCGTTATTTGCCTTTAATAAAATATGTCGTCGGCAGAATGGCTATAAATCCGCCTCCAGGTTTGGACTATGAAGATATTTTAAGTTTTGGCGTTTTTGGTTTAATGGATGCCGTTGACAGATTTGATCCTGAAAAAGGTTTTGTATTTCAGACGTTTGCGATCCCTAGAATACGCGGGGCAATTTTAGATGAGTTGCGTAAATATGATTGGTATTCGAGAACTGGCCGTGAAAAAGTTCAGAAATTAAACCGTGCTATGGAAAAAGTTTTACAGGATAAAGGCGGTTTAAAAGATGAATGGATCATCAAAGAAATGGGGATCGACGAGGCCGAATATTGGGAAATTCAGGAATTAGCGAGCAGGGGATTTATTGCTTCGTTAGATGAAGTAATGCAGCTTGATGACGGAGATGTCTCGATTGAGGCGACGTTAGCGGATGACAGAATTACGGCTGAACAAAGACTAGAAGATGAAAGCGAGCGCGAAATTTTAGCCCAATCATTAAGCGAATTGCCGGAACGTGAAAGAAATATGTTGAGCTTATATTATTTTGAGGGACTCACGTTAAAAGAAATTGGCGAAGTTCTCGGAGTGTCGGAGAGTCGTATTTCTCAAATTCACGGTAAAGGCTTAAGCATGTTACGGACGATATTAAAAGAAAAGATGAAATATTAAATTAAATTATTAAATTAAATTATTAAATTATAAAAAAATTTTAGGAGCTGGTTAAAAATGGCAGATGTCCTCAAACTTGAAGCAACTCCCGATGGAATATATTTGTCATCTACTTCAAAGGATTATACTGAAAATAATGTATATGCGCTGTTAAAATCTAATGGGATTTTGCGTTATGATTTTAAGGCGATACGAAAATTTATAATTGACGGTCAGCGCTGTAAAGTATGCGGCAGGAATCCCGCGCTGGAAAAAGATGCTCGAATTGTTGTAAATGTTTCGTCTGATAAAATGAGCGCAACTGTTACAATAGATCCGCCTTTTTTTGCCAAGCCATGGCCGACCAAAGAAGAAATTTTAAAAGCCATGATCGACAAGGGAATAAAATACGGAATCGATAACGAAGCTATTGAAACTTTAGTGTTTGGACAGCTTGCAAATGAACCCGTTACCATCGCAAATGGCACGCCGCCAGTTGAAGGCAGAGATGCATATATTGAATTGTTAAAAGACCCCGATAAACCCATCGAAGTAGCAGATGACGAGCGCGTTGACTTTTGGAATTTAAGCACAATATTAATTGTTCATCCCGGAGATGAGGTCGCGAGAAAACATCCGTTAATACCCGGCACAGATGGTTATGACGTTACAGGAAGAGCCGTAAAGGTTACGCCGTCCCGTAATATAGAATTTGATTTTGGAAACGGTTTAAAACGAGATGATGCAGATCCGTTATTATTGATTGCTTCAGCTGAAGGACAGTTAAAAAATACTGCTGGACGTTTGGAAGTTTTACAAGAATTACAAATACATAAAGATATTAATTTTGACACGGGCAGCATAGATTTTACCGGGTCGGTGACAATAAAAGGCTCTGTGCGTGAAAATTTTCATGTAAATGCGCAAGGTAATATAGATATTTCCGGGACTGTTGAAGGTGCTTATATTGATTGCGGCGGAAGTTTGTATATTCATGCTGGAGTGAGAGGAACAGGAAAAGCCGAAATAAAAGCTGAAGGGGATATAACTTTAAGTTTTTGCGATCAGTGCACAATTTCGAGCGGAGGCATTATTTTAGTTCAGAACGAAATTTTACACAGCAATTTATTTGCACGTAAAGCCGTAATAGCAACAAGGGGAGCAAATTCCCAAATTGTCGGCGGAAAAGTTTCTGCAGGTTTAGAAGTTGCGTGTAATGAATTAGGCACGGATGTCGGGACTAAAACTGAAATATTTGTCGGACTTCCTCCGGATCAAATCATCGGTAAAGATCGCACGAGTTTAAAAAAGGAAATTGAAGATCTTCGCGCAGAACTCGAACGCACTGAAACAAACATGGAATATTTAAAGGGGCTGGCCGTAACCGGAGATTTAGACGAAGAAAAGCGGGCGACATTAATTAATTTAACGAGGACGAGATTACAGCTTCAGTCAAATATTGATGCCAAAGAAATAGAATTAAAAGACATCGAGGAAAAAATTGACTCATACAAAGGCAAAGGAATAGTAAGAGTTAGAGGCAATTGCCATCCCGGAGTTGTTATAAATATTCGCGGATATGCTTATAAAGTTATAGAGCCGTGTATATATGTTTCATTTGTGCCGGATGATGAGAAACGTAAAATAGTTTTGCAGCCGTTTAATTATTTAGCTGGACAATTAGGAGGCGCAGGAAAACAAAAATAAATGATGAATAGAATTTTAATATTATTTAGCAACATTTGGCCGGGTATCTTGATTTTTAGATGCTCGGTTATTTTTTTGTATTTTTGTGTATTATAATTCCGAAAAATTTTTTATTTAAAAGGAGCTTGGTAAGTTATGAACGTTCCGACAAATTTAAATATTTCGATGTCAAATTATAATCTCGATAATATTATAAAAAATGTCCCTAATTCAATGGCAGCCGCTCAAGACACAGGACAATCGCAGGAAATTATAAAAGAAGGCATTAAAGTCGCTCAAACCGTACAGGCCAGCGAAAATATTAAAAATTCCCAGCGCGTTCACCGCAAAACACCCGAAGAACGTCAACAGGGAAATAATAATAATAATGACAGCTTCGAACGTTCAGACGATGACAAAAATAAAAATAAAAACAAAAATTCCGATGAAATTATTACAAAGGCTGCACCGATCACTAACGCTAATATTAAAAATACAAGCAGCTTTAATTTTTCGGCGTGACGATATTCAACGTAACAGGATAACAGGAAAAAATCAAAAATGAATCTTAAAAGTAAAATCGGTTTATGGATCATGCATAAAAAATTTTTGGGTTATGCAGCCATGAATTTAAACAGAATATTTTTTCACTGGGATAAACGTCAGCAATTTAAATCATTTGGGAAATTAAATCCCGATAAAAAATTTTTTGTGTTACGAAGCGATGGCCTTCACGATGGATTATTAGCGATGTATATAACGAGATTGAGAATGATCGAAAAATTAATTAATTCCGGATATATTCCGATTGTAGATTTTGAAAATTATCCGACTCAGTACACAATGTCAGAACCAATTAACGGAACTCGCAACGTTTGGGAATATTATTTTGAGCAGCCATGCGAATTTAAATTAAGCGAAGTATATAACAGCAAAAATGTATATTTATCCGGCTGGAAATTAAGCGACGATCCGACAAAAATCCCAGATATAAATTATAATGACGGCTATTCATATGAAATTTTTAAACATGCTCCAATTAAAAAATATATTCTCGACATGGCCGGAGAATTAATTAAAAATAATAATATTAACGAGATGGCAGGGGTATTTTTACGCGGAACTGATTATACTCATTTAAAGCCGGCAGGTCACGCGATTCAGCCTGCGCAGGAAACTGTGGCGGACAAACTGGATGAATTTATAAATAAATTTGAGATCAATAAAATATTTTTGGCAACGGAAGACGAAAAAATTTATAATTATTTTGTGAAACGTTACGGCGAAAAAATTTTTACAACGGATGATGACAGGAATTTAATAAAAAACTATTCGGGACAAAACTTTTTAACGAGCGAAATAAATTCATTTAATAAATATAAATTTGGTTTGGATTATCTTGTAAAAATGATTTGTCTCTCAAAATGTAAATGTTTGATTGCATCGAAAGCTGCAGGATCATTTTTTGCGAGTTTATATAACGGCGGTAAATATTCCGATAAATATATTTTTGATTTGGGAGTGTATTAACTTTTGAGTTTATAATCTGTCGCATAATTTAAAAATTGGAGCTTAGAAAATGAGTTTAATTGAAGTCAAAAATTTAAATAAATCTTTCGGAAATCTAAAAGTTTTAGAAAACGTAAATTTAAACGTTGAACAAGGTGAACGAATCGCTATAATTGGCGGTTCAGGTTGCGGAAAAAGTGTTTTTTTAAGATCTCTCGAATTACTAGAAGTCCCGGACTCCGGAAAAATTTTTATTGACGGCGAAGAAATTACAAGTAAAAACGCAGATGTAAATAAAATTCGCCGCAAAATGGGCATGGTCTATCAAAAATTTTATTTGTTCTCGCATTTAAACGTAATGGATAATTTATGCCTCGCTCCCGTAAAACTTTTAAAAATGCCGCGAAAAAACGCCGAAGCCCTCGCTATGGATTGGCTCTCAAAAGTCGGATTAACTTCAAAATTTAAAGCAATGCCCGCAAATTTATCAGGAGGCCAGCAACAAAGAATAGCAATCTGTAGAAGTCTCATGATGAACCCAAAAGTTTTATTATTTGACGAACCAACCAGCGCACTCGATCCCACTATGGTCGGCGAAGTTTTAGCAATGATCAGAATGCTCGCAAAAAATAATTTGACAATGTTGATCGTAACTCATGAGATGAATTTTGCACGTGAAGTTGCTGACAGGGTTTTATTTTTCGCAGATAAAGGAATTTACGAGGAAGGAACGCCGCAAAAAATTTTTGATAACCCGGAACGCGAGAAAACTATTATATTTATACGCAAGTTAAAATATTTCTCGTATGAAGTTAATAATAAAAATTTTGATTCAATGCAGTTACATGGAGGCATTCACGATTTTACAGAAAAATACGGCATCAGCTCCCGAATGGCTTACAGGCTTGAATTATGTTGCGAAGAATTAATTTATGAAATGTTCGCCGGCTGTTATGAAAATAATAATATTCCCGTTAAAATTTTGATTGATATTTTATACTCGGAGTCAAATGCAAAAATTGAATTTAATTTAACGAGTTCAGGAAATAAATTTAATCCCTTTGAGATTTCAGATGATAGCAACGATGAAAATAATATACATTTGGGAGTGAACATGCTCAAAAAAATTTCTGATGGAAAAATTAATTATGAATATTCTGACGAGCTTAATAAAATAAAAATAATGCTTGAAAAATAATATAATTTTCCGTGTGATAAGATATTAAAAATTTAAAATCCCACGATTAATTTTTAAGGGGCTGAATCTTAATGCAGGAAGTTAAAAAAGTTACGACGGAAGCCGGTACTAATGAATGGCAGCTTGTAGTATTTGTTCTCGGCGATCAATCTTTTGCGATAAATGTCGACAAAACACGCGAGATTTTACGCTGGCCAGGCTGTCGCGCAATCCCTGATGCTCCTGTCGCATTAATAGGAATTACATCAGTTAGGGGCGAAGTTTTACCGATGGTCGATTTACGTATATTTTTGGGAATTACACCAGTTACGCAGATCGAACAAAGTAAAGTAATTATCGCAGAATTTAACGAGGTCAAATTAGGTTTTGTGGTTGATGCAGTTGAGAGAATTTACAGAATTAAATCCGAAGATTTAGATGCAAGCATGACCGGGAAATATTTAGGCGATTGGATTTTATATGTAATCAAACGTGATGCGAGAAATGTTTTATTATTGGATTATGAAGCAATTGTACAGACTATCAGCCCGCAATTAGTTATACAGCACAACGGAGAACCAGGACGCGCAGTAGCAATGATGGAAGGCGTTGGACATCCCGCAGATTATCATATTATTGTCGCTGAAGACAGTCCGTTAATTCGTAAACAAGTCGAAGATGCTTTAGTTGCAGCAGGGTTTACGGATTTGAGAATATGCCCTGATGGTAAAGTCGCATTTGACGCAATAGTGAAGGACGGCGAGCACTGCGATTTATTAATAACAGATGTCGAAATGCCTAAGCTTGATGGGTTGACATTGACGCGAAGAATAAAAGAAAATCCCGGAACAAAAAATATTCCCGTTATAGTTTTCTCGTCGATAATGGCAAATGATATTAAAAACAAGGCCGCCAGCGTTGGAGCAAATTACCAGGTTACAAAACCCGAAATAGGTCAGCTCGTTGAATGTGTAGTAAAAGTTATTCGCGAACGTCAGGAAAATGAGGAAGCTGTGTAAAAAAATTGTTATTGCCTTTTTGGAATTCTGATATATATGTTGATATAGCTTCATGGTTTCCGTTTGGAAAGGATTATTATTTAACGTCTGTAAACAAATTTTATGATGAATATGATTTAAAAAAAATTTCTGAAGGATGTCTCGATTTTGGCAGCGAATTTTATTTTATGTCGTCGCCTTTAACTGGTTGCATTGGGAATTTTACGCGCGACAGTTTATTTAAACAGCGTCAGGATGCCGGCCTAAATTTGGGATTTTTGATGATGTTGGGATATTCTCCAGAAATTGAAAAATTATTGTGTGGCGTAATCGCTCCGCCGGAATTTTCGAAAAATTTAACAGCCGGGATCACAAAGTGTTCATTATGGGAAAACGGCAGATTAATCGGGCGCTCTGATGTAATAGTGATTGTCAGTGATGATCCGTTTTACGACTGTGATAATTTTATGAAGCGGCTTTTAGAATTTCTCGAAAACGTAACAATTTACAGAAATCACGGATCGGCGTATTACGTTGAGAAATTTGGTTACAGGAGATTTTTAAGCCCATACGAGAACGAGGACATTTTAAAAAATAAAATTACTGAGGCTCTGACGGATTTTAAATTTTCAAGTACTCGCGAAATAGTTGGAATGTCTCCAGAAATAAAATTTCCGGCGTTTATGGGTATGAGCGTGGGAGTTCATGAATAAAATAATTTTAATTGTAATTTTAATGTGAGAGGGTGTTTATAATTTTGCACGATGAAAACGAAAAAGACATAATGGAAGACGATGGCGCTACACATTCAGAAGTAGAAGAATTAATTAACGAGGGTAAAAAGCACGGTTTTGTAACTCATGACGATATAGAAAACCATTTGCCCGATGAGGCTTGGGACGCTGATACTATCGACAGCATTTTTACGAATTTAAACGAGATGGGCATCGATGTAGTTGACAAATCCGAAATTGAAAAAATCCCGGCTGCACAGGAGTCGCGGGAAGAATTTATTTCAACGTCCGATAGTGATCTCGGAAAACTTGACGATATACCGTTAACAGATCCCGTCAGAATGTATTTGCGCGAAATTGGAAAAGTTTCATTATTGACGGCGGCCGAAGAAGTAGAACTGGCCAAAAAAATGGAAGCCGGCGATGAAAAATCCAAACAAAAATTAATCGATGCAAATTTAAGATTGGTCGTCAGCATAGCTAAAAAATATATTGGTCGCGGAATGTTATTTTTAGATTTGATTCAGGAGGGTAATTTAGGATTAATCCGGGCCGTTGAAAAATTCGATTATCGCAGGGGTTTTAAATTCAGCACTTACGCCACTTGGTGGATACGTCAAGCTATAACGAGGGCCATCGCTGATCAGGCCAGAACTATACGTGTGCCCGTTCACATGGTCGAGACAATAAATAAAATGGTTCGGGTTTCGAGATTGCTGGTTCAACAATTTGGGCGCGAGCCTACGGATGAAGAAATTGCTTCAGAAATGGGGATCGAAGTTTCAAAAGTTGGTGAGATCAGGAAAATTTCTCAGTTACCCGTATCACTTGAAACGCCAATCGGAGAAGAAGAGGACAGCCAGCTTGGTGATTTTATAGAGGATCATGATTTACCCGGTCCCGATGAGGCTGCTGCGGGGCATTTGTTGCACGAACAAATTGAAGACATGTTAAATAATCTTTCGGAACGTGAACGCGAAGTATTGCATTATAGATTTGGGCTTGAAGACGGGCATTCTTACACGTTGGAAGAGGTAGGAAAAAAATTTAATGTAACCCGCGAGAGAATTAGGCAAATTGAGGCCAAAGCGTTAAGGAAATTACGTCAGCCCAGCAGAAAATTAAAGGACTTTTTGGACTGAGTTAAAAGTTAAAATTTAAAATTTAAATTAATGGCGAACAAATTTATAAAAACAGTTAAGAACGTTCGGCGGGGGATTTCGTTCTCAAAAAAATTAAAGCATAGATTATTCAGCGTAGTTATTTTATTTATAGCTTTATTATTGTCGTGTGCTTTTTTAGTTTGGTGGCAGGAAAAAAATTTTAATGGTTCTTATTTTGATTCTCTCTGGTCAGTAATGTTCACGTTGATAGGTCAGGGGGAATTTGCTTCTTCGCCTCATACATTTTGGGGGCGCGTAATAGTATTTTTAATTTCAGTTTTTGGCGTTGCTTTATTTGGAGTGGTATTTGCCGAAGTAATACAGAGAATTATAAACAGCAAATTAAAAGAAATTGTAGGTGATATATTAGGGATGAACTCATGTAAATTTGAAGGCCATGTAATAATTTGCGGCTGGAACGGTCGAGGAATATATTTAATAAAAGAGCTGACAGCTTCGGGGCGGCAAATTTCGTTAATAGCTTCGAACAGGCCGGACAATTTGAATCCGGATATATTTTTTATACAGGGCAATCCATCGGAGCGGGAATCATTAATCAGGGCTGGAGTTCAAAAAGCTAAAGCAGCGATAATTTTAGGCGACCCTGAATTTGGAGATGATGATTCTCATACAATTTTGACGGCTCTTGCGATTGAGACCATTTCACACGATGTATATACGGTCATGGAGCTTCATAACCCTGATAATGAACGTTATGCGAAATATGCCCATGTTGATGATATTTTATATACGGACAGTTTGATCGCGGATATTACGGCGATGTGCACGCATAATGAAGGGATTTCAGCATTTATCCGGGATATTTTATCGACAGCTGATGAGGGTCATAGTTTTGCTTCGTTTGATGTGCCGGAAAAATTTGCTGGTAAAAAAATCCGTGAAATGTTTGCTGACTATCATAACGCCGGAAAATTGCCAATTGCGATAATAACACCGCCGGAAAATAATAAAAATGCTTCTGCATCAGAATGGGTTTCAGAGGTTAGCCCGGAGGCCGAAAAAATTATAAAATTGCCCATGAAAATAGTATGTATAGTAAAAGACAATTACGCGGAGTGAAATATACGGGATGTTTAAAAAAATATTAATTAGTTATGCGTTTGCGCTTTCGTTTATAAGTTTTATATTTTCGACTGGAGTGCTTCTCAAAATGAACAGGCTTCACCGAAATTCAAAAATTCAGTACGTTATGTATATAGGCACTAACGATAAAGATACGTACACGCAGATTATTCCGACTGAAACGGCAAAAGAAATCGTAAATAACACCTGTTTAAATTATTTTGACGGTTATACTATTCAGGATGCTCGCGGAGTTTGGAAGGATGAAGCTGGGAAGACTACCGGCGAAAACAGTATAATTTGTTATTTTGATGATGCAGACGCTTCAAAAATTCACGCAGCCGCCGATGAAATAATAAAAAAACTGAACCAGAGCACGATATTAATTGAAAAAAATGTAATTCAAATGGAATATTACACGGGAGATAAGAAGAAATAAAAATAAAAATAAAAGTTTAAAAAATTTCCTCCCGATGAATAAATAAATAAATTTTAAACGTCGAGAGGATTTTTGTTTTTTATTTTAAATTTAAATTTTTATTTCAAGCCTACATACACTACTTTCTTAAAATTATAGTACGGTTGTGAGAATATAAGATCTTCCGGAGCATCGTACATTGGCATCAATTTTTCATCTGTGATTCTACCCTCAAACCAGAATATACAATCCGCACGGCCTGATGTTAAAGCAGAAACTCTGGCAGCTGATTCAACTTGTATAATTTCTACATTTATTTTGAGTTTGTTGGCTACTTCTGCCAAAACTGCAACGTTAAAACCTGCCGGCGTTCCATCAGCAGCAACGTAATCAATTGGCGGTAAATCTCCAGTGATTGCAACTCGAACTGTTGAAGCATCCTTAAAATTTTTGAACGAAACTTTTACGGGGTTTTGTGCACCTGCTGAATATATGTGATTCATTATTAACCTTCCGAGCGTTCCATCGTTTGATATTGCCTGAAGAGCTTTATTAAATTCATTCTGAAGAAAAGAACTATTTTTCAAAAATCCAAACGCTAATACCATTTTTTGAGAACCTCTGAGGGTTGTTATGCCTTTTATTTTATAATTCGGATTTGAGGCGAGCACAAAATCACCTACAGCATCAAGTAAATTCATCGCATCGATCTCACCTGCGTTTAATGCAAGTTGCATCGTATTAAGCGAATCATAAAAACGGTAATTAAGATCATTAAACGTCTTGCCATTTTCAAAAACAAAATCAATGGCGTTGTTTTCGTAGTCGTTTTTGCTCATTGTTTTGAGTTCATCTTCAGAAAATTTTAAGCGTCTGATAATTCCGATAGTTTCGGCATAAGCGCACGATGAAAGCAACAACAAAATTAAAACTGTCGAAAAAATTTTTTTCATTACGATAATGGACTCCTTCTTGAAATAAAATTTAACGCACGGTATTTTACACCATGCAAGTGAATTGTCTACAAATGGAATTATACCGATGACGAAATTACAAAAAATAAACTTAGAGGCTAACTGAAAAATTTAAAATAAAAATCCTCCGCATAAATTTCACACGGAGGAATATTTTTTAAATCGCACCATCATGAAAATAAATTAACCTTGAGCCATCGCCTTTAAATGTTTCGCCATAAAAATTTTACGTCTGTTCGCTGTATTCTTGTGCATAACGCCCTTTACGACTGCTTTATCGATCACGCTCTGAGCATTATTAAATTTTTCGGTAGCGAGTTCGACATTACCCGTTTCAATTGTTTCGAGCAATCTTTTCACGACTGTCTTACACATAGAACTCCAATGTTTATTATAAAGTCTGTTACGTTCAGCTATTCTCACACGGCGTTCAGCTGATTTTTTATTAGGCATTTTTTTTAAATACACTCCTGATAATTTTATTAATCTGGTGCCGGGAGGGAGACTTGAACTCCCACGAGATCGCTCCCGGTGGATTTTGAGTCCACTGCGTCTGCCATTCCGCCATCCCGGCAATAATATTTATTCTGGTTGTAAAAAATACACTTTATTTAATATTTTGTCAAATCGTTTAACATGATAAAAATTAAAAAATAAAAATATTATTCGCCGTATTATAATTATTCGCTAATTTTAAGCGAGGTGAATTTAATTTGATACTTAAAATTTTAATTGTAGTAGCATTTTTTGCACTAATGACCGGGATCGGAATTTATTGCCGCAAACATGTTCATGATGTAAACGGCTTTGTTCTCGGCGGTAGAAATGTCGGCCCATGGTTAACGGCATTCGCTTACGGTACAAGTTATTTTTCAGCGGTTGTATTTGTCGGATATGCGGGGCAGTTCGGCTGGAAATATGGAATTTCTACAACTTGGGTCGGAATCGGAAACGCCGTAATAGGTTCGTTATTAGCGTGGACGATTTTGGGGCGCAGAACTAGAATAATGACTCAATATTTATCAAGCGCAACGATGCCCGAATTTTTTGGGAAAAGATTTCAAAGCACAGCCCTAAAAATTTCAGCTTCGATAATATGTTTTATATTTTTAATTCCTTATACGGCAAGTTTATATAATGGTCTCAGCAGATTATTCGGGATGGCCTTTAATATAGATTATTCAATCTGCGTTATAGTCATGGCGATTTTCACGGGAATTTATGTAATTGTCGGCGGATATATGGCAACAGCTCTAAACGATTTTATACAGGGAATTATTATGCTGTTCGGAATTGTTGCGGTTATCGTTGCTGTTTTAAATTCACGCGGAGGATTTTATGAAGCAGTTGCAGGAATTTCAAATTTTACTGACACTCACGCCGTTACAAGTTTAGGAAAAGCGCCGGGAGTATTTGCTTCATTTTTTGGGCCTGATCCAGTTAATTTATTTTACGTGATAATTTTAACCAGCTTGGGAACTTGGGGACTGCCTCAAATGGTTCAAAAATTTTACGCGATAAGAAACGAAGATGATATTAAAAAAGGTACTGTAATTTCAACTTTATTTGCAATTGTTATATCTGGAGGCTGTTATTTTTTAGGAGGCTTCGGCAGGTTATTCGTTGATAAATTAGATCCGTTAAATACCGGCGTTCCAATTGAGGGATATGATTCAGTTATCCCCGTAATGTTATCCGGATTGCCCGATATTTTGCTCGCTGTCGTTGTAATTTTGGTTTTGTCTGCTTCAATGTCGACGCTCTCATCATTGGTTTTGACATCGAGTTCAACATTAACGCTCGATTTATTGAAAGATCATGTATATAAGGACATGGACGAGAAAAAGCAAGTTAAAATTATGCAAATATTAATAATTGTTTTCATAATAATTTCTGTAATACTCGCTCTGATTCAATATAAATCTAACGTTACATTTATTGCGCAATTAATGGGAGTTTCGTGGGGAGCTTTAGCCGGATCGTTTTTAGCTCCGTTTATGTACGCTCTATACTGGAAGAGGACGAGCAAAATTTCATGCTGGGTGTGCTTTATATTTTCATCGGTTGTGATGGTTGCAAATATTTTTATGCGCTCTGAATTTCCCGTAATCTTACAATCTCCAATTAATGCCGGAGCGTTCTGCATGATTGCAGGTTTAATAATTGTCCCGGCAGTCAGCGTAATAACTCCAGCGCCGGATAAAAATTTAATTGAATCTGCGTTCTCATGTTACACAAAGACAGTTACTGTAAAACAGTCCAAAGCATTGGCAGATTAAAAATTTTATTATTATCAGGAGTGTAAATATTTCATGGCAAAAAATAAAATTTCGCTCTTATGGAAAATTTCAATAGGTTTTATATTCGGGATAATTTTCGGTTTTTTAATTGGCCCTGTTGTTCCGAATACGCCTATATTAAATAATTATGTAATGCCGTTTATTGATTTAATCGGAAAAATATTTTTACGGCTCTTAATGATGTTAATTGTTCCGTTAGTATTTTCGTCTTTAGTTGCTGGAGCTGCTTCGGTTGGAGATATTCATAAACTCGGACGAATCGGAATTAAGACGCTTGCATTATATTTAATTACGACTGCTGTAGCGATCGTTATAGGTCTTGCGTTTGGAAATATAATACAACCTGGAGTCGGCATGAACATACCCGCAGGACTTCAGGCAAATGCTCGCGAGGCAAAACCATTTTTAGATGTAATACTTGATATTTTTCCGACGAATCCAATCGCCTCGATGGTAAATGCTAACATGTTACAAATAATAATATTTGCGTTATTTTTCGGAATAGCTTGCATCATGGCCGGTGAACGCGGTAAAAAGATTTCGGAATTTTTTGAGAATGTCGCTGAAGTAATGTATTCTGTGACGCATATGGTGATGTCCTTTGCGCCTTATGGAGTTTTTGCATTAATTTCAATAACTGCGGCAAAATTTGGGGTTTCAATATTAGCACCATTCGCAAAAGTAATTTTAGGCGTATTTTTAGGTTGTATTATTCACGCGTTAATAATATATTCCGGAATGGTCGTGCTGTTTTGTAAAAAATCTCCTTTATGGTTCTTCAAAGGCATTCAGGAGGCAGCAATAACTTCATTTGTGACGCGTTCAAGCTCTGGAACTTTGCCTGTAACACTTGCGAACGTCCGCGAAAATTTAGGAGTGTCGGAAGGCGTAAGCTCGTTTGTTTTGCCATTGGGTGCAACGATTAATATGGACGGCACTGCATTATATCAAGGAGTTTGCGCGCTGTTTGTGGCGCAGGCGTTTAATATTCCTTTAACTTTAGAAATGCAAATCGGAATTGTAGCAACGGCAACACTCGCTTCAATAGGAACAGCTGGAGTTCCCGGAGCAGGTTTAATAATGCTGACGATGGTATTAACAAGCGTAGGGCTTCCAATTGAAGGAATTGCGCTCGTTGCAGGAATAGATGTAATTCTTGATGCTGCAAGAACATGTTTAAACGTGACTGGTGACACTGCTGTATGTGCTGTTGTTGCGGTGAGTGAAGGCGAAATATTGAAGAGTTAATTTTAAAATTTTTATGCTCTGGAGTATTTTATTTTATATTTTATTTATAATGCTTCGGAGCAATATATTTATTTTATTTTATTTATTTTATTTGGGAGGAAATTTCAAAATTGTATGAAATAACTTTTATATGCTGCTTTAATAATTTAAATCAATTTAATAATTTCGTTGCAACCCTCAAAAATCAAACCTGCAAATATAATTTAATTGCTATCGATAACACCGGAAATAAAAAATTTAAGTCCTGCGCTTCGGCTTATAATTCCGTAATCGATCAGGTAAAAACAAAATATGTAATTTATTCTCATCAAGATATTTTATTGAACGATAATAACACCCTCGAAAATTTTTTAAATTACCTGCACAAAATTAATAAACATGATATTTTAGGAGTCGCCGGCGTAAAATTTGAAATTCCCGGAACTATCACGAATATAATGCACAAAAATAATAATACCGGCGAAATGGTTTCAGCAGGTGTGCACAAAATAAAAGGCGAATTTATGGAAGTCGGTACGGTCGATGAATGTTTTTTCGGAGGATATTCGGAACATTTTAAAATTAATAAATTCAATGAAAAATTATGTAACGGCTGGCATTTATATGCTGTTGAGAGATGTCTAAATACTATAGCGCAAAGTTCGAGGAGAGGAGAGGAATCACGTTTATATTTGTGATGTAAATCTCTTTCACCTTTCATCAGGCAGTCCCGATTTAAATTTTCACCTGGCATTTTACAAAATCTCAAAACACTACCGAAAATATTTTAAATTAATCCGTTCAACCTGCATGAGCCTTAATACAGATTTTTACACGCTGTTTAAATACCGCACAAAACTTTTTTTGAAACAAATCGGATTTACTCAAGCAGTGAAAAAAATATTAAAACTCGAAAAATAAAAATAAATTTTAAATTCATGGCCGAAATTTTAAATATTATATAATTGCAGTTAAATTTTTTATTCGGGAGTTAAATTTTAAATTTATGCTTAACATCAAAACGCTTTACAGAAGAATGCATCAACCTCCGCGCCATGTTGATAAAGTCGACATGTTAAACGGCAGCCTGCTCGATAAAATTTTATTATTCGCGATTCCTTTAGCTGCAAGTATGATTTTGCAACAGTTATTTAATTCGGCTGATGTCGCGGTCGTCGGAAGATTTGACAGCCCTCAAGCAATGGCAGCAGTAGGCTCGAACAGTCAGGCAATTAATTTAATGGTGAATTTATTTGTCGGCTTGTCTGTCGGCGCAAATGTCATAATAGCGAATTACATCGGCAAAGGAAAAACACAACGGATTCACGAAGCAATACACACGGCCATGAGTTTAGCATTGATCAGCGGAATAATTTTATTAATTTGGGGCTTAACAACTGCGCGGATAACTCTCGAATTAATGGACACTCCAAAAGATGTTTTAGAAATGGCGGTGTTATATTTCAGGTTATATTTTTTAGGGATGCCGTTTATTATGCTTTATAATTTCGGAGCTGCGATTTTGAGAAGTCAGGGGGACAGCAAGAGGCCATTATTATGTTTATTTGTCGGCGGGATCGTAAACGTAATTTTAAATTTAATTCTTGTCATAATTTTTAAATTGAGTGTTGCAGGAGTTGCGATCGCTACAGTTGTTTCGAATATTATAAGCGCGTTCATGATAATAAATTATTTGCGGAAGTCAGAAGGAGAATTTAAATTCAGATTCCGCGATTTAAAATTAAAGGGCGTTTACGTTGTAGCAATGTTAAAAATTGGATTGCCTGCAGGTTTACAAGGGATGTTATTTTCAATTTCAAATGTGTGTATACAGACTGCAATAAATTCATTGGGTTCATATGCTTCAGCTGGGTCTGCGGCGGCGTTGAATTTTGATTTTATAACATTCTTTTTTGTGAACGCTTTTACACAGGCTGCAGTAACTTTCACGGGGCAGAATTTCGGAGCAAAAAAATTTGATCGCTGCAAAAAAATTTATAAATTGACGATGCTTTCAGGATTAATAACGACTGGTTTAGCGTGTTTTATTTGCGTATGGTGGTGGCCTGAAATAATTGGGTTATATACGACTGATGAAACAGTGTTAAAATTCGCGGGAGTTCGAATGCTTCACGCAGTAGCATTTTTATGGATGTGCAATATTTACGAAATTCCGAGCGGCGTTTTGCGCGGTATAGGGCATTCGACGCTCCCGACGGTTATAATTTTATTAGGCTGCTGCGTTCTGAGAATTATTTGGGTTTATACGGTCTTTGCATATTTCAAAGATTTTGCGGTCTTAATGGACGTTTATCCTGTTTCATGGGGAATAACAAGCGTCGTTATGCTGACAGCATATTTTTATATATGGCGGCGGCTAATTTAGATTCCGGCCTTTTTTCTGTTTCCCGCATTTCGGACAGATGCCTTTTTGTTTTTCGTATTGAGTTCTTTTTTGAGTGTCCGTGAAAGCCCTGATATATAAATGTTTTTCTTGGCCGTCTAATAAATATTCATAAATTCCTGATTTTTTTGTTACGTCATCATCGGCCATTAATTTTTTTATTTTTTCTTCG
>ERZ842401.1056-NODE-1056-length-40425-cov-7.789249_pt1 | contig 40425 bp, 32 predicted proteins | sample MGYA00521270_ERZ842401 | MGnify/ENA primary metagenome ERZ842401 (study PRJEB31892, sample SAMEA3878208) | bioreactor metagenome | biome: Moose rumen | place: Sweden | collected 2011-10 | study: EMG produced TPA metagenomics assembly of the PRJEB12797 data set...
AACATTGGTACCATCGGCCACGTTGACCATGGTAAAACAACCCTGACAGCCGCTATCACCAAAGTTCTGGCTTCCAAAGGTCTTTCCGAAATCAAGACTTTCGACGCCATCGACTCGGCTCCCGAAGAAAAAGAAAGAGGTATAACCATCAACACCGCACACGTTGAATATCAAACCGAAACCCGCCACTATGCACACGTTGACTGCCCGGGTCACGCCGACTATGTGAAGAACATGGTAACCGGTGCTGCCCAGATGGATGGTGCAATCCTTGTGGTAGCCGCCACCGACGGTCCCATGCCCCAGACACGTGAACACATCCTTCTGGCCAAACAGGTAGGTGTGCCCAAAATGGTTGTTTTCATGAACAAGGTTGACCTTGTTGACGACCCCGAACTGCTCGACCTCGTTGAAATGGAAATCCGCGACCTGCTGAACTTCTACGGTTTCGAAGGCGACGACACCCCCGTCATCCGCGGCTCCGCTCTTGGCGGACTCAACGACGACCCCAAGTGGGTTCCCGTTATCCAAGAGCTTATGGACGCTGTTGACAGCTGGATTCCTCTGCCCGTTCGCGACAAAGATAAAGATTTCCTGATGCCTATCGAGGACGTGTTCTCGATCACCGGTCGTGGTACAGTTGCCACCGGTCGTATCGAAACTGGCGTTATCCACACCTCCGACCCCGTTGACATCATCGGTATGGGTGCTGAAAAACTGAAATCGGTTGTAACCGGCGTTGAGATGTTCCGCAAGATACTTGACGAAGGTGAAGCAGGTGATAACGTAGGTCTGTTGCTCCGCGGCATCGACAAAGACGAAATCCGTCGTGGTATGGTTATCGCAAAACCCGGTTCCATCAAACCTCACAAAAAATTCCAGGCAGAGGTTTATGTTCTGAAAAAAGAAGAAGGTGGCCGTCACACTCCATTCCACAACAAATATCGTCCCCAGTTCTACTTCCGTACAACTGACGTTACCGGCGAAATCTCGCTGCCCGAAGGCCGTGAGATGGTAATGCCCGGCGACAACCTGACAATAACTGTCGACCTGATCTCCGAAATCGCGCTGAACGAGAACCTGCGTTTCGCTATCCGCGAAGGTGGCCGTACAGTAGGCGCCGGTCAGGTAACCAAACTGCTCGACTAATAATATAGTTTGGACAAATACAGAAACGGGTGGTGTAATCCGCCCGTTTTTTGGGGAAGGGGCATAGTTTAATGGCAGAATGGCGGTCTCCAAAACCGTAGATGGGAGTTCGATTCTCTCTGCCCCTGCAAAAAAAATAAAAACAAAATGTCGAAAATAGGCGATTACGTAAAAAGCAGCTACGATGAACTGGTACACAAAACATCGTGGCCAACAATCCAGGAGTTGCAGAGCAGTGCAATAGTAGTGGCGGTTGCAGCCATCATTCTCGCACTCATCGTGTTCCTGATGGATTTCATCTTTGGGGTACAAGATACGGGTTGGAGAGGTATATTAGGATACTTTTACGATATATTCAAATAAAGTTTCTTCGGGCTTGAAGATAGCCGCACTTTTTTTGCTTCCCAATTTCAATATTGAAATAGTACGGCGACAAACGGCAGGCGAATATCAATGATATAAAGTATGTGGCAACGCCCACAACAATTACAAGAAAGATCGGTATATGGAAGAACAAGTGAAAAAATGGTATGTGGTTCGAGCTATCAGCGGAAAGGAAAACAAAGCCAGGGAGTACATCCTTAACGAGGTGAACCGTCTGGGTTTGCAGCAGTATGTTTCGCAGGTGCTCATACCTACCGAGAAAGTTTGGTCGATACGGAACGGAAAGAAAGTGATGAAAGAACGCAACTTTTTTCCTGGCTATGTGTTGATTGAAGCAGCTCTGGCAGGCGAGATTGCCCAAATCATTCAGAATATTCCTAATGTTATCGATTTCCTGCGTGAGAAGGACGGAAAACCCATTCCCATGCGCGAGTCCGAAGTGAACCGCATATTAGGCAAGGTTGACGACGACCGCGAGAAGGGCGAGGGCTATGCCGACCCGTTCATAGTTGGAGAGAACGTAAAAGTTGTAGACGGACCTTTCAACAGCTTCAGCGGAGTTGTGGAAGAGGTAATGGAGGACAAGAAAAAACTCGTCGTAATGGTGAAGATTTTTGGCCGCCGCACGCCTCTTGAGCTCAATTTCGGACAGGTGGAGAAAGAGTAGTCGGCCCACGTTGCCAATAAAGTCAATTTTATTAGTAATAACAAATTTAGCATTTATCAAAAATGGCAAAAGAAGTTGCAGGATTGATCAAGCTGCAGATCAAAGGAGGTGCGGCAAACCCCGCCCCACCGGTAGGTCCGGCATTGGGTGCTAAAGGTGTTAACATCATGGAGTTCTGCAAGCAGTTCAATGCAAGAACGCAGGACATGGCCGGCAAGATTGTTCCCGCCATCATCACTGTTTACACCGACAAATCCTTTGATTTTGTAATTAAGACGACCCCTGTTGCTATCCAGCTGAAAGAAGTGGCCAAGTTGAAGAGCGGTTCTGCCGAACCAAACCGCAACAAGGTGGCTTCCGTAACTTGGGAGCAGGTGCGTCAGATTGCAGAGGCCAAAATGCCCGACCTTAACTGTTTCACAATAGAGTCGGCAATGAGCATGGTGGCTGGTACTGCAAGAAGTATGGGTATCACTGTTACGGGTGAGAACCCCTTGGCTAAATAAATTAAAGTTAAAAAAACATGGCAAAACTATCTAAGAAACAAAAAGAAGCTTTAGCAAAATTCGACAAGACTAAGGTTTACTCGTTGGAGGAAGCCGTGTCGGTGGTAAAAGACATCACCTACACCAAGTTCGACGCTTCTGTGGATTTGGATGTACGCCTGGGTGTTGACCCCCGCAAAGCCAACCAGATGGTGCGCGGCAGCGTTACATTGCCTCACGGAACCGGAAAACAGGTGCGTGTGCTGGTGCTCTGCACACCCGACAAGGAGGAGGAAGCTAAGGCAGCCGGAGCCGATTATTACGGATTAGACGACTATATCGCAAAAATAAAAGGCGGTTGGACGGATGTAGATGTTATTATTACCATGCCGAGCGTTATGCCTAAAGTGGGCGCTTTGGGAAAAATATTAGGTCCCCGCGGACTTATGCCCAACCCCAAGACAGGCACCGTTACTATGGAAGTTGGCAAAGCAGTTACAGAAGCTAAGGCCGGTAAAATCGACTTCAAGGTTGACAAATTTGGTATAATCCACACAGCAGTGGCAAAAGTGTCGTTCGAACCTAACAAAATAGTGGACAACGCACGCGAGGTGCTTCAGGCTATCATCAAGTTGAAACCCGCCGCCGCAAAAGGAACCTACGTGAAGAGCGTTACAGTGTCGAGCACTATGAGCCCCGGCGTAAAGGTTGATACCAAATCCATTAGCTTGTAATTATTTAACTAGTAAACTTTCGAGACATTATGAGAAAAGAACTGAAAGCCCAGCTGATTGATTCACTGTGCGAGGAGATAAAAAACTACTCCCATCTGTACATTGCCGACATCGGAGGATTCAATTCCGTGCAGACGAGCAAGTTGCGCCGTTTGGCGTTCCGCCGCGAGGTGAAACTTTTGGTTGTTAAAAACACATTGCTCATCAAGGCAATGGAAAAGACTGGCTTCGACTATTCCGAGTTGTTCCCAGTTATCAAAGGCGAGACTTCGATAATGCTTTCGAACTCCAACAACGCTCCCGCCAAACTCATAAAAGAGTTCAGAGCGCAGAATCAGAAACCCATACTCAAAGGTGCGTATGTGGAAGAGGCTTTCTACATTGGCGACGAGAACTTGGACGCACTTGTGAACATCAAGTCCAAGAACGAACTTATCGCCGACGTTGTTGCCCTGCTGCAGTCGCCTATCAAGAACGTGGTTTCGTCTCTGCAATCGGGTGGAAACACCATCACCGGAGTTCTGGAAACACTTTCGGAAAGAGCCGAATAAAACCGATGCCTAAGCATCAAAAAAAACAAAAAGTAAATAAATTGTAAAACATAAAAAAAATAAAAAGTCATGGCAGATATCAAAGCTATTGCTGAACAATTAGTAAACCTTACAGTTAAAGAAGTAAAAGAATTGGCAGACGTACTGAAAGAAGACTACGGCATTGAACCCGCCGCCGCAGCCGTTGCAGTTGCCGCTCCCGCCGCTGGTGGAGCCGCTCCCGCCGCTGAAGAGAAAACCTCTTTCGACGTTATCCTGAAAGCCGCTGGCGCTCAGAAACTGGCCGTTGTAAAACTGGTTAAAGATCTGGCAAGCCTCGGTCTGAAAGAAGCTAAAGATTTAGTTGACGCTGCTCCTAAGCCCGTTAAAGAAGGCGTTTCCAAAGACGAAGCTGAAGCTCTGAAGAAATCTTTGGAAGAAGCTGGTGCAGAAGTTGAGATCAAATAGGTTTAACCCCTATTGATTCCCATAAGGAATAGGGCTTCCGAGTAGTCGGGTAGCCCATTCCTTGTTTGTTATAATAATTCTTAGTTTCGTTAACCACAAAAAAGATAATACCTTGGCAAAAAAAAGTTCAACAGTGGTGAATTTTGCGACAGTCCGCAAATTTGAATACCCCGATTTTTTAGACATACAGCTCAAATCATTCAGGGATTTCTTTCAGATTGAGACCAATCCCGACAATCGTGTTAATGAAGGCCTTTTCAGAGTTTTCAAGGATAATTTTCCGATAACAGACACGCGCAACAACTACATGCTGGAGTTTTTGGACTATTTCATCGATCCCCCACGCTACACCATAGAGGAGTGCATAGAAAGGGGATTGACCTACAGCGTGCCGTTGAAAGCTAAATTGCGTCTCTCGTGCACCGACCCCGAGCACGAGGATTTTGAAACTAAGGTTGACGATGTGTACTTGGGCATGATACCATACATGACACCCAAGGCCACATTTGTTATCAATGGTGCCGAGCGTGTGGTTGTTTCCCAGCTGCACCGTTCGCCGGGAGTGTTTTTCGGAACACAGTTCCACTCCAACGGCACCCAGCTCTACTCCGCCCGCATAATACCTTTCCGCGGCTCGTGGATGGAGTTTACCACGGACATCAACAACGTGATGTACGCCTATATCGACAGAAAGAAAAAACTTCCGATAACAACCCTGCTCCGCGCCATAGGGTTCGAAACGGATAAAGATATTCTTGACATTTTCAACCTCTCGGAAGAGATAAAAGTGAGTCCCACCAACCTGCAACGTGTTATAGGCCGCAAATTGGCCGCAAGGGTTGAGCGCTCGTGGCTCGAGGATTTTGTGGACGAGGATACCGGAGAGGTGCTTTCCATGGAACGAAACGAAGTGGTGGTGGAACGCGATTCGGAACTTACCGAAGAACATATTTCAAAAATTATGGACCTCGGCGTGAAGTCCATACTTGTGCACAAAGAAGCCGAAGACACCCTCGACTATTCTGTTATTTTCAACACATTGAACAAAGACACGGCTCATAATGCCAAGGAGGCCGTGGAATATATCTACAGACAGCTGCGTAGCGCCGACCCGCCCGACGAAGAGACTGCTCGCGGAATAATAGAGAAACTTTTCTTTTCGGAGAAACGCTACGACCTTGGAGATGTGGGAAGGTACAGAATAAACACCAAACTGAACCTCACCGTGTCGTCGGATGTGCGAGTGCTCACACGCGAAGATATCACTTCAATTATCAAATATCTGATAGAACTTATCAACTCCAAAGCCGAAGTTGACGATATCGACCACTTGAGCAACCGTAGGGTACGCACCGTGGGTGAGCAACTTTCGGCACAGTTCAGCGTTGGCTTGGCACGTATGGCCCGTACAATACGCGAACGTATGAATGTGCGCGACAACGAGGTGTTCGGCATAGTGGACCTGATAAACGCCAAGACACTGTCGTCGGTTATCAATTCGTTTTTCGGCACCAACCAGCTGTCGCAGTTCATGGACCAGACCAACCCACTGGCCGAGATTACGCACAAACGCCGTATATCCGCCTTGGGTCCCGGAGGTCTGTCGCGCGAGCGTGCAGGCTTCGAAGTCCGCGACGTGCACTACACCCACTACGGACGTTTGTGTACCATCGAAACCCCCGAAGGCCCCAACATCGGACTTATCTCATCGCTTTGCGTTTATGCAAAAATAAACCGTCTGGGATTTATCGAAACACCGTACCAGCGAGTTGTTGACGGTAAGATACAGATAAGCGAGGAACCGATATATCTTACTGCCGAAGAGGAGGAAAACCAGATTGTGGCTCAGGCCACCACGCCACAGACCGAGGACGGCACCATAAGCACCGACAGAGTGAAAGCCCGTAACCTGGCCGATTTCCCGATAGTGGCACCCGAAGACGTGAACCTTATGGACATAGCATCGAACCAGATTGCCTCCATAGCCGCATCGCTGATACCCTTCCTCGAACACGACGACGCAAACCGCGCGCTGATGGGCTCCAACATGATGCGTCAGGCTGTGCCTCTGCTGAACCCCGAGATACCCATTGTGGGTACCGGCATCGAAAAATCTGTTGCCGAAGACTCAAGGGTTCTGCTCAACGCAGTGGGCGACGGCGTGGTGGAATTTGTAGACGCCACCAAGATAGTTATCCGCCACTCCCGCGACGAGAAAGAACGCCTTGTAACGTTCGACGACGACGTGAAAACCTACAACCTCACAAAATACCAGCGCACCAACCACAACACTGCTATCAACCTGCGCCCCATAGTGAACAAAGGCGACAAGGTGAAAAAAGGTCAGGTGCTGTGCGAAGGCTATGCCACACAAGACGGCGAACTGGCACTGGGACGCAACCTGATGGTGGCTTTCATGCCTTGGAAAGGCTACAACTACGAAGACGCCATTGTGATATCCGAAAAGGTGGTGAAAGAAGACATTTTCACATCGGTTCATGTGGAAGAATTCACTATCGAGGTGAGGGAGACAAAACGCGGCGTGGAAGAACTGACCCGAGACATACCCAACGTTAGCAACGACGCCACAAAAGACCTCGACGAGAACGGCATAATCCGCATCGGAGCCGAAGTTAAGGAAGGCGATATACTGATAGGAAAAATCACCCCCAAGGGCGAGTCCGATCCCACCCCCGAGGAAAAACTTCTCAGAGCCATATTTGGTGACAAGGCTGGCGACGTGAAAGACGCATCGCTCAAAGTGCCGCCTTCGGTGCAGGGCGTGGTGATAGACAAAAAACTGTTCACCCACATCACCAAATCGCCGAAAAACCGTGCCCACGACAAGGAAATACTTGCCGAACTCGACGGCAAATTCCACGTGGAAGCCGAAGAACTGAAAGGCAAACTCGTGGACAAACTGGTGATAATACTCACTGGCAAGGTTTGCAACGGCATCTACACTAACTTCAAAGAAGAGGTGGTGAGCAAAAAAGCCAAATTTACCCAAAAGATACTTAAGGACATAGACTATGCCGTGGTTAGCCCCAACGACTGGACCACCGACGAAGAGACCAATGAACTGGTGAAAGAGCTGCTCAACAACTACAACATCAAGTATCGTGAGATTTTCGGACGCTACACACGCGAGAAATTTGTACAGACCGTTGGCGACGACCTGCCAACAGGCATCGTGCAGATGGCAAAAGTGTATGTGGCCAGCAAACGTAAGCTGCGCATCGGCGACAAAATGGCAGGCCGTCACGGTAACAAAGGCATCGTGTCGAAAATAGTGCGTGCCGAAGATATGCCGTTCCTTGCCGACGGTACCCCCATGGACATTGTGCTGAACCCTCTGGGTGTGCCTTCGCGTATGAACCTCGGCCAGATATACGAGACCGTACTCGGATGGGCAGGCAAGAAATTAGGCAAACGATTCCAGACGCCAATTTTCGACGGAGCTACACTTGAACAAATAAACGGATATATGCAGGAGGCAGGTCTGCCCGAAAACGGCCGCACCTACCTGTACGACGGCGAAACTGGCGACCGTTTCGACCAACCCGCTACCGTTGGCTACATATACATGCTGAAACTGCACCATATGATCGACGACAAAATGCACGCCCGCTCGATAGGACCGTACTCGCTGATAACCCAGCAGCCTCTGGGCGGTAAGGCACAGTTCGGCGGCCAGCGTTTCGGAGAGATGGAGGTGTGGGCACTGGAAGCTTTCGGCGCATCGCACATACTGCGGGAGATACTTACAGTGAAATCCGACGATGTAAACGGAAGATCCAAAGCCTACGAAGCAATAGTGAAAGGCGACAACATGCCAAATGCAGGCATACCCGAATCTTTCAACGTTCTGGTGCACGAATTGCGCGGACTTGGATTGGAACTTGGTTTTGAATAATTTATTAGTTAAAGATTGGAATTATGGCTTTCAAAAACGAATCTCAGATAAAGAACGAATTTAATTCGATAACAATAAGTTTGGCTTCGCCGAAAATGATAAAGACACGTTCGTGCGGCGAGGTTACAAAACCTGAAACAATAAACTACCGCACCTACAAGCCCGAACGCGACGGACTGTTCTGCGAAAGAATATTCGGACCCGTGCGCGACTGGGAATGCCACTGCGGAAAATACAAACGCATACGCTACAAAGGCATAGTGTGCGACCGTTGCGGTGTGGAAGTTACCGAGAAAAAAGTGCGTCGCGAACGCATGGGACACATAGAACTGGTGGTGCCGGTGGCTCACATCTGGTTTTTCCGCTCCATGCCAAACAAAATAGGCACTTTGCTCGACATACCCAGCAAAAAGCTGGAGCAGGTGATATACTACGAAAAATATGTGGTGATACAACCCGGTCTGGCCAAAAAAGACGACGACAAACCCGTTGAAAAACGCGAACTGCTTACCGAGGAGGAATACTACAACATAATGGACCGCCTGCCCGAAAACTCACAGCTCGACGACAGCGACCCCAACAAATTTATCGCCGGCATGGGCGCCGAGGCAATATACACCATGCTGAAAGAGCTTGACCTTGATTCGCTTTCGGCAGAACTGCGCGCCAAAGCAAAGGGCGAGACATCGAACCAAAGGAAGCAAGACGCACTGAAACGTCTGAACATTGTGGAGGCATTCCGCGAAGGCCAGCGCCGCAAGGAAAACCGTCCGGAATGGATGATTATAAAAGTGGTGCCCGTGATACCGCCCGAACTGCGTCCCCTTGTGCCTATAGACGGCGGACGTTTTGCCACCTCAGACCTCAACGAGCTGTATCGCCGCGTTATTATACGCAACAACCGTTTGAAACGACTGATGGAGATAAAAGCCCCCGAAGTGATAATGCGAAACGAGAAACGCATGCTTCAGGAGGCCGTGGACTCGCTGTTCGACAACTCGCGCAAGGCAAGCTCGGTACGCACCGACTCCAACCGCGCGCTGAAATCGCTGTCGGACAGCCTGAAAGGTAAACAGGGCCGTTTCCGTCAGAACCTTCTTGGTAAACGTGTGGACTACTCAGGCCGTTCGGTAATTGTTGTAGGTCCCGAACTTAAAATGAACGAATGCGGACTGCCCAAGGATATGGCGGCCGAACTTTTCAAACCGTTCATCATAAGAAAACTCCTTGAAAGAGGCATAGTGAAGACCGTGAAATCGGCCAAACGCATAGTGGAACGCAAAGACACCGTGGTTTGGGAAATTCTTGAAAACATACTCAAAGGTCACCCGATACTGCTGAACCGTGCCCCCACGCTGCACCGCTTGGGTATTCAGGCATTCCAGCCCAAAATTATCGAAGGCAAAGCCATACGCCTGCACCCGCTGGTATGTACCGCTTTCAATGCCGACTTCGACGGCGACCAGATGGCCATTCACGTTCCTCTCGGAAACGCCGCCATTCTGGAGGCCCAGCTGCTGATGCTCGCTTCGCACAATATTCTTAATCCCGCCAACGGTGCGCCTATCACAGTGCCCTCGCAGGATATGGTGCTGGGATTGTACTACATGACAAAACCGCGCAAAAGCGAACCCGGCCACCCCATGAAAGGTGAAGGCAAGATTTTCTATTCGCCCGAAGAGGTGATAATAGCCTACAACGAGAAACGTGCCGATTTGCACTCCATCATAAAGGTGAAAATCAACAACAAAGGCAAAGAGGAACTGATAGAAACCACCGTGGGACGCGTGCTGTTCAACCAAGTGGTGCCCAAGGATTACGGATATATCAACGAAGTGCTGGGCAAGAAATCGTTGCGCGACATCATAGGCGACGTTTTCAAAGTATGCGGCAACGCCGTAACAGCCAAATTCCTCGACGACATCAAGAACATGGGTTATCACATGGCTTTCAAAGGCGGACTTTCGTTCAACTTGGGCGATGTGATTGTTCCCGATGTTAAGGAAGAACTTATGGCACAGGCCAATGCCGAGGTTGACGAGGTGATATCCAACTACTCCATGGGTCTTATCACCAACAACGAGCGCTACAACCAAGTTATCGACATCTGGACCGACACCAACGCTCGCCTTACAGAGGCTGTGATGACACGCCTGAAAAACGACAACCAAGGATTCAACTCAGTTTACATGATGCTTGACTCCGGAGCCCGTGGATCCAAGGAGCAGATACGTCAGCTTTCGGGAATGCGTGGACTGATGGCAAAACCTCAGAAAGCTGGTGCTTCGGGCAACGAAATTATCGAAAACCCCATTATATCGAACTTCAAAGAAGGTCTTTCGGTGCTTGAGTACTTTATCTCTACCCACGGTGCCCGTAAAGGTTTGGCCGATACCGCCCTTAAGACTGCCGACGCTGGATACCTTACCCGTCGTTTGGTAGATGTGGCACACGATGTTATAATAACCGAAGAAGACTGCGGCACCCTGCGCGGCCTGCCTACCACTGCCCTTATGAAAAACGACGAGGTAGTGCAGACCCTTGCCGAAAGGATATTGGGACGCACCTCAGTGCACGACATATGCAACCCCGAAACAGGCGAACTGATTGTGCCTGCCGGCGAAGAACTTAACGAAGAGATTTGCAGGAAGATAGAAGATGCCCAGATAGAGGAAGTTGAAATACGTTCGGTGCTTACCTGCGAGTCGAAACAAGGTGTTTGCGCCCGCTGCTATGGCCGTAACCTCGCCACCAACAAGATGGTTCAGAAAGGTGAGGCTGTTGGCGTTATCGCAGCACAATCGATTGGTGAACCCGGTACCCAGCTTACACTGCGAACATTCCACGTAGGTGGTGTGGCCGGCGGCAACATCGGAACAACTTCCAAGTTGGAGGCCAAACATGCAGGTAAATTGGAAATAGACGAGCTCCGCTCCGTGCATTACGTTACAAGCACCAATGAGGAATATGAGATTGTGATTGGCCGTTCCGCAGAAATGCGTATTGTTGACGAGCGCACCAACATCACCCTTGCCACAGCTCTGCTGCCCTACGGCTCCCACCTGTACAAGCATATAGGCGATACCCTGCAAAAAGGCGACATCATAGCCGACTGGGATCCATACAATGCTGTGATTCTGTCGGAGGTGAGCGGTAAGGTGGCATTCGAAAATGTTGTAGAAAACGTTACCTACCGTGTGGAATCCGATGACCAGACCGGTTTGCACGACAAAGTTATTATCGAATCGCGCCAGAAGACCAAGAATCCTACGGTTAGCATCCTTAGCGACGATGGCGAAGTGCTGAAAGTGTACGACTTGCCTGTTCACGCTCACATAGTGGTGGAGGACGGCGATGTGCTGAAAGCCGGCGACATAATGGCAAAAGTACCGCGTTCGTTTGGCAAGGCTGGCGATATAACCGGCGGTCTGCCCCGCGTTACCGAGCTGTTTGAGGCCCGTAACCCGTCCGACCCGGCTACAGTGGCCGAAATCGACGGCATTGTGTCCATTGCCAAGAAACTGAAACGTAACAACCGTGAGATAACGATAACCACCAAATCGGGCGATTTCCGCAAGTATCTGATACCTACATCGAAACAAATCCTTGCACAGGACAACGACTACGTTAAGGCCGGAACTCCGCTGAGCGAGGGCGCCATAACCCCAGCCGACATTCTGGCTGTGAAGGGCCCGATGAAAGTGCAGGAATACATTGTTAACGAAGTGCAGGAGGTTTACCGTCTGCAGGGCGTGAAAATCAACGACAAGCATTTTGAGGTTATCGTTCGTCAGATGATGCGCAAGGTAGAAATCGAGGATCCGGGCGACACCCGTTTCATGGAAGGCGAACTGGTGAACAAAATTGATTTCCACGAAGAGAACGACAAGATTTTCGGCATGCAGTATATTGAAGATGCCGGCGACTCGGAGGTCTACAAGACCGGTCAGATTATCACTGCCCGCCAGTTGCGCGACGAGAATTCGGCACTTAAACGTCAGGACAAGAAGACCATCACTGCCGTTGACGCCAAGCCCGCAACAGCCCGTCAGGTGCTGCAAGGCATCACCCGTGCATCGCTGCAGACCAAGAGTTTCCTTTCGGCAGCATCGTTCCAAGAAACAACCAAAGTGCTTACCGAAGCCGCCATTTGTGCAAAACAGGATTTCCTGCTTGGCATGAAAGAAAACGTGCTTGTTGGACATCTTATCCCTGCCGGCACTGGCTTGCGCGAGTACAAGGACATTATTGTGGCCGACAAAGCGGAAATGGAAGCCGCAACTGAAAAAAAATAAAGTAGAACAGTGAGCGGCAGTTACCTTTGGCAACTGCCGCTTTTATTACAGGTTTGTTTTATGGAAGAAAATAAAGACGGAAAAAGAGGTATAAATGTGGAGCTGCCCGCCGAAGTGGCCGACGGCATATACTCCAACTTGGCTATGATAGCACATTCGCCATCGGAGTTTGTGGTGGATTTTATCCGCATGATGCCCGGCTTGCCGAAGGCAAAGGTGAAATCACGCATTATCCTCACCCCTCAGCATGCAAAACGACTTTTGGGTGCTTTGGCCGAAAACATTGAAAGGTACGAGTCCGTTTACGGTCCTATCAAGGACGAAGGGGCCTCGACAATACAATATACGCCATTGGCAGAAGCATGATTAGATTTGTTTAAAATGTTGATTATGCGGTTCCTTTCGAACACGGAAGGAACCGTTTTTTTATTTGTTTTGAAATGAAAGAGATAGAGAAAAAAGCTCATGTGCCACAGCATAGATTTGATGAAATAAAACAACGGCTCATCGATGAATACGGCATTCCAGAGCATGTGGTGGCCGAGGATGATTATTATACCATGCCGCCTGTGACAGACCACGAAAAACCACGCTTTCGCATACGCAAAAACTACAATGGCCAAACAGTGGAACTGCAAAGCATTGTGGCAAATGCCAAACGTAAGCAGATGGGAAGTAACGGGCTGGAAAACAACGATGAAATTGAGTTTGCGTTGCACACAAACAAAGATATGAACAGTTTTGTGGATATGATGACAAGTTTTGGTGCACGATACTGGTACCATAAGCGCAAGGACAAGTGGATTTTTGTACGTAAAGCCGAGGTGGAGTATCATCTGGAGCTTTGTACACTGCCAATAGGCGGTAGAGAACACTGTTTTTTGGAGATAGAAGGGGTGTTTGACCCGACAGGACTTTCGGAGCTTGAGGTTCATCAGGCCCTTGCCCTGATAGGCAGACGTATAGACGGTTATTTTGCGCAACTCGGCATAAGTGATGGTGTGGAGGAGCGTGCTTATCGTGAATTGATGGGGGTGGAGTATCCTCAAAATTAACATGTTGTTCATCGCCGTTGCCATAACCAACTGTGTTGTAGGGTAGGGGGAGGAGAGGAGATGATAAAGGTGGGAGATGGCAATGGTTGCAGAAAAAGATAGACTGTTTTCACGCATATACCTTTTTCAAATAATTAGAAAGATTTTTCGTTTTTAGAAAAAAAACGTATTTTTGCAGGGTATTATTTTAGCAGCAATATTTGTAACACAGTATGACACAGCAAAAAAACTTCGTAGTATATCGTGCTTCGGCAGGTTCGGGAAAGACTTTCACCCTTGTGAAAGAATACCTTACGCTGGCTTTGGACGGCGATGACACTGCCGTGCGAAGCAATTTCCGCCACATATTGGCCATCACGTTCACCAACAAGGCCACCAACGAGATGAAAGAACGTATACTTGCCACACTTTCGCGGCTGAAAGACCCAGCCATGCGCGACGACAAGGAGAAGTCCATGCGAGACGCCCTTTGCACCGCTCTTGGCAACATCAGTCACGACGAGCTTTCGCGCCGCGCCGCAATCCTGCAAAAGGCCATCCTGCACAACTACTCCGATTTTTCGGTGTGCACCATCGACAGTTTTATGAACCGTATCGTGCGCACTTTTGCCGTTGACCTCGGGCTGTCGCCACGTTTCGAAATATCGATGGACAAAGACACTGTGCTCGATGCCGCCGTGGACAAGCTTTTTGCCGACATCAGCGAGGAACGCCCCGACCTGACCAGAGTAATGCTGCAATTTGCACGCAGCAAAATGGAGGACGGCAAGTATTTCAATGTTTATAGGGACGTGCGCAAAGCCTCAGACAATATACTCAAAGAAAATATTCTTGAAAAACTCTCTGAGATGCAGAATGTTACATTGCAGCAATTTTGCGACTATGCCGACAGTCTGCGGGAACGCATCAGAGAATACGAGAAAGAAGTTTTGAAAATAGCTGCAGACATTGTCAGCACAGCCGCCAAATACAGCTTTTCTGACACCGATTTCAACGGCAAGTCCCGGGGAGCTCTTTCATATTTCACCAAAGTAAATAGCACGGAAGTCTTTTGTGTGCCAACCGATACTGTTTTGAAGTATGTGAATGGGGATAATATATTCAATGCCAGCGGTTTGCGAAAGGCACATTCTTCGGAAATTGACAGAGCCATTAAAGACGGGATAACCCAAATTGTGCAAGGATACCCCGTATATTGTTCGTGCAAAGCGTTGATGCTGAATACTTTCCAAGTAGCCCTGCTGAAAGACATAAAAGACAAGCTCGACGAATACTATCACGAAAGTGAGGTGCTGCACATATCCGAAAACAACAAACGGGTGTCGGAAGAGGTGAAAAACGAGGACGCACCGTTTATTTTCGAACGCCTTGGGTGTCGCTACAAACATTTCCTTATCGATGAGTTTCAGGACACTTCCATCATGCAGTGGCACAACCTGTTGCCGCTTGTGGTGAACGGTCTTTCTGAAGGTCATCGCTCGCTGATTGTTGGCGACGGCAAGCAGGCCATCTACCGTTTCCGTCAGGGCGATGTGGAGCAGTTTCAGAACATCACCACGCCCCCGGCCAACGCCACGCAGACCATTAGAAATCACTATGATACACTTGAACGCAACTGCAAGATTGTAGAACTCGGCACCAATTACCGCTCGGCGGGCAACATTGTGGAGTTCAACAACCGGTTTTTCACATTTTTGGAAAAAAAGTTGCAACAACTTTCGCCCAACGATTTGATGCACAATATTTTTGTGGGTTCCGACGACACCAATCCTTCGCTTGTGCAAAATGTAGCTCCGGACAAACAGGGAAAAGGATATGTGGAGGTGGATTTGATAGAGAAATCACACCTTGCCGAGGATGCCCCCCGCCGCATTTACGACCTGCTGTGCCATCTGTGCCAAGTGGGATATAAATACAAAGACGTGGCTATTTTGGCACGCACCAACCGCAAGCTGTCGGAGCTCAATCTGCAGCTTATGGCAATAAACGGGGACGAGCACAAGCTCCAAGGACTGCAGTTTGCATCGGCCGAATCGCTGAAGCTGTCGCAAAACGCCGACTGCAAGTTCATGCGTGCGCTGATGCGGTATGTGCACGACAGCAACAACGACATTGCCAAGCTGGAAATTGCCGAACACCTTTTTGGAAAAGGATATACCGCTTTCGACAGCTCCATTTTTGCCACAAAAGGCAATTTCGATAAGGTGTTTGCCACAACTTTTGCCGACTACGACCGCGACCGCCTGCTTTCGCAAACCCTCTACGACTGCGGATGCAACCTTGTGCGCATTTTCGGCATACCGCAAACACCCTATATCTACACTTTTTTGAACAAAATAGAGGAATATACGGAGCACAACCGCACCGACCTTGGCAATTTTCTTGAATGGCTCAATGATTGTTGGGAAAAGCTCTCTACCGTAACTTCGGACGACCTCGACGCCGTAAGGCTGATGTCGGTGCACAAGTCGAAAGGACTTGAGTTCGACGTGGTTATCTACTATATGGACAACACTAAAGACCACAAGGAATCCCTCTGGGTGGATGTGGACAACAACTCCATCGGCATCAACTCGCCGGATTTGGAACAGATAAAGGTGGGGATGGTGACGATAAAAAAGGAACTGGCGGATACCAAATTTGGCAGCGAGTACGCCACCGAGAAAATTAAACGCGACATAGACAAACTGAACATTGTGTACGTGGCTATGACCCGACCGAAAAACCAGCTCTACGTGGTGGCCGAAACTGCCAATAAAAAAGAAGAGAAGAATGGCAAAAAGGAAAGCCCAAAGTCAGCCACGTCGCACACCGAACTGCTTGAGGCTTATGTGAGTGCCGATGGGTCGGGATTTTCCAAATCCATCATCAAAAACAGTGAAGAAACAGAAATTGGCGCCCGCTATTGCCTCGGCGACAGCAGCTATATCCCCAACCAGCAGCAAAACGCCATGCCTCTGGAATCCAACGCAACGCAACCTTGGGCCGACCGTATCCGAATTGTGGGCCGCAGCGACTCCATCATGCAACAGCAATCGGAGCAACAACAGGTTGGCAACATTGTGCACGAAATACTCTCAACGGTGGGCACCTTGGACAACGCTGGTGATGCGGTAGAGAAATGGCTTGCAGAACATAAACTGGGCAATGATGTTGCCGAAAAGGTTAAAGCGTTGATGGACAGCGTACTGAATTCTGATGCGGTGAAACCTTTTTTCAATCCGGATAACGCGTACAAGACAGAGTGCGACATTTTGTGCGGAGGCGAGATTGTGCGTCCCGACCGCATTGTGTTTGCGGGTGACGAAACGTGGGTGGTGGATTACAAGACTGGCAGCCATAAAGAAAAGTACGAGGATCAGGTACGAGGCTATATGTCTGTGCTCGAAAAGATGGGATATGAGAATGTAAAAGGCTTCCTGCTATACATCAGCGGCGAAGGTTGCTACGTGGAGAAGGTGGGGTAGGGGATTGCGGACATTGTCCATTGGCAAATCATACTTTCGCATAGTTCCTTGCTCCGAAAATTGCGCTGCCCACGCGTACCATGGTGCTGCCTTCTTCGATGGCTATGGGGTAGTCGTGCGACATGCCCATCGAAATTTGCGCGAAGTCCTGTTTTTGAGCGAAGAACTCCGATTTCAGCTTGTCGAAAATTGCTTTCAGGCTACGGAACTCGGAGCGTACCAATGCCATGTTGTCGGTGTTGGTGGCCATGCCCATAACTCCCACGATATTAACATTTTCCATGTTTTTGTATTCCTCCGATTCGAGCAGCTGACGCGCTTCGTCGTAGTCGAGGCCGAACTTGGTTTCCTCGGTGGCAATGTGGAACTGCAACAAACAGTCAACCACACGATTGTGCTTGGCGGCCTCCTTGTTTATCTCCTTTAGCAGCTTGAGGCTGTCCACGCTGTGTATAAGGTTTACGAAGGAGATTATGTATTTTATTTTGTTGGTTTGCAGGTGCCCGATGAAATGCCACTGTGTGTCGGTGGGCAGGGCTTGATGTTTGTCGCGCATTTCGAGGGCGTGGTTTTCGCCAAACACGCGCTGTCCGGCATCGTAGGCCTGTTGCAGGTCTTCTATGGGCTTGGTTTTCGATACTGCCACGAGGGTTACTCTTTCGGGAACGGTTTGCCGTATTTTTTCGAGATTTTCGCAGATGTTCATGTCTTTTCGTTTACTTCCCAGACTGGTAGTCTGGGGTTAATGGGATGATGTGCCTTCGGCGCATTTATGGGTCATTTTTTGTTTTAGTGTTCGTTTTTGTTTTGGGTGTCGTCGAGATAATGTGGCGGCAGTTTGTTTTTGTCTATCTGGCTGTTGCGTTTCAGAAACTCGTCGCGATAACGCCTTTGCTGCCGTTCGCCAATTTTAGGGAAAAGCATTGTGGCGCACAGTCGGTACACCACGTAAAGTATTATTATCCCGATGATAAGGTACCAGAACATCGTTGTGGAAAATAAATTTCGGGGCGAGGGAGTCGCCCCGAAAAAAAGTGTCTTTTATTTTTCCGACATTTCGGTGAAATATTCGTAGAAATAGGGTATGGTCTCGATGCCGCGGTAGAAGTTGAAAAGCGGGTAGTTTTCGTTGGGGGCGTGGATGGCGTCGCTGCCGAGGCCGAAGCCCATCAGTATCGACTTGATACCCAGTATTTTCTCGAAACCGGCCACGATAGGTATGCTTCCGCCGCTACGTGTGGGTATGGGACGTTTGCCATAGGTGGTCTGGTAGGCCTTTTCGGCGGCTTTGTATGCGGTCATTTCCAGTGGCGACACATACGAAGCTCCGCCGTGCGAGGGGGTTACCTTCACCGTTACGCAGTTGGGGGCTATGCTCTCGAAATATTCTTTGAACATCTTGCTGATTTTCTCGAAGTCCTGATTGGCCACCAGACGTGTGGAGATTTTGGCGTGAGCCTTGGAGGGGAGTACCGTTTTGGAGCCTTCGCCGGTGTGTCCGCCCCAAATGCCGCAAACGTCGAGGCAGGGACGTATGCCGGTGCGCTCGTTGGTGGAGTAGCCTTTTTCGCCGTGTACAGTCTTGATTTCGAGCTCTTTCTGATATTTATCCAAATCAAATGGGGCTTGTGCCATCAGGGCGCGTTCCTCGTCGGAGATGACTAGCACATCGTCGTAGAAACCGGGGATGGTGATATGGTTGTTCTCGTCGTGGAGCGAGGCAATCATTTTGCAAAGTATGTTAATGGGGTTGGCCACGGCTCCGCCGTATATGCCCGAGTGCAGGTCGTGGTTGGCGCCTGTAACTTCTACGTCCCAGTAGCACAGACCGCGCAGTCCGCTGGTGATGGAGGGTATGTCCTGAGCTATCATTCCGGTGTCGGAAACAAGGATGATGTCGGCTTTGAGCATTCCTTTGTTTTCTTCGCAGAAAGCGTAGAGGCTGCCGGAACCTATCTCTTCCTCGCCTTCGAGCATGAATTTTACGTTGCAGGGCAGTTGGCCGGTGCGCACCATAAATTCAAAAGCTTTGGCGTGCATGAACGACTGTCCTTTGTCGTCGTCGGCGCCACGTGCCCAGATGTGTCCGTCCTTGACCACGGGTTCAAAAGGCTTGGTGTTCCAGAGTTCGAGCGGTGCCACAGGCATCACGTCGTAGTGTCCGTACACGAGCACGGTGGGTTTGGCGGGGTCGATGGTCTTGCGTCCGAAAACCACAGGGTTGCCTTTGGTGGGCATCACCTCGGCGTGGTCGGCACCGGCGGCAAGCAGGAACTCCTTCCATTTGTTGGCGCAGCGCACCATGTCGTCCTTATGTTCCGCTTCGGCGCTGATGCTGGGTATGCGTATCAGCTCGAAAAGCTCTTCCAGAAAACGGTCTTTGTTTTCGTCGATGTATTTTTTTACGTCTTTCATGGGTATGTGTTTTTGTTTATATTTTGCAATGGCAATAAACAATAACGCACAAAATGAGGTTTTAAGTATCTGAAAAGGTAAAAAAGTTTGGAGCGAAGTTGTAAGGAAATGTTTGAAGAAAGTAGTTGTTGTGTACTTTTGTGGTTGCCCACTGTTCTTCACTGATTGTGTTGGGAATATGATACGCACACAAGCGATATATCACCGAACTACGGCCAATGTTGGTCGATAAAGAAGCACTGTTGGAAGAGAGTGTCCACAAATTGGCATGATAAAAATCCACCCTCTTTGTAGGAGGGTGGTCTTTTCTATATTGATAACGCAGAATCGCGGATAACCCAGTATTTCAGCTCAGCCATGCTTCCACATCTTCTTTTTTCAGAGGTGCTACGTCGAGTTTGTTTTTCTTGCGCTGTCCGTTAAGGTCGTTGAACAGTTTGTTGGCGTTGGCCTCCTTGAGGGCTGCCACGGTGTTGAACCCCATTTTGCGCAACAGCGGTATCCAAGGCTCGGGCACGCCTATGGCCTTGAACTCCTCGTCGGTGCTTACATGGGGTTTCTGCTCGGGTTTCATCTGTGGGAAAAAAAGGACATCTTGTATGGACTGCTCGCCGGTCATAAACATCACAAGGCGGTCTATGCCGATACCCATTCCCGATGTGGGCGGCATTCCGAATTCGAGGGCGCGCACAAAGTCCATGTCGATGAACATGGCCTCGTCGTCGCCTTTCTCGCTCAGGCGCAGCTGTTCTTGGAAACGTTCCAGCTGGTCTATGGGGTCGTTGAGCTCGCTGTAGGCGTTGGCCAGCTCCTTGCCGTTGACAAACAGTTCGAAACGTTCGGTAAGTTCGGGGTTGTTGCGGTGGCGCTTGCAAAGGGGCGACATCTCTATCGGGTAGTCTATCACAAAGGTGGGCTGCACGAGCTGGTGCTCGCATTTGTCGCCGAAAATGGCGTCTATCAGCTTGCCTTTGCCCATGGTCTCGTTGGTCTCCACGCCCAGTTTGGTGCAGGTTTCGCGTAGCTGGGCCTCGTCCATGCCGCTGATGTCGATGCCGGTATGCTCTTTTATGAGTTCAATCATCGGAGCACGACGGAAAGGAGGCTTGAAATCTATCTCGTTGTCGCCAATTTTGACTGTGGTTTTGCCGTGCAGGGCGGTGGCGATACGCTCGAGCATGTTTTCTGTAAAGGTCATCATCCAGTTGTAGTCCTTATAGGCCACATATATTTCCATGGCGGTGAATTCGGGGTTGTGGGTGCGGTCCATACCCTCGTTGCGGAAATTGCGGCTGAACTCGTAAACTCCGGCGTATCCTCCAACGATGAGGCGTTTGAGGTACAGCTCGTCTGCAATGCGCAGGTACAGGTCTATGTCCAAGCTGTTGTGGTGGGTGATGAACGGACGTGCGGCGGCTCCTCCCGGAATAGGCTGGAGCACAGGAGTTTCCACTTCCAGATAACCTTGCTCGTTGAAATATTCGCGCATGGTGTTTATTATTTTGGTGCGTTTCACGAAAGTCTCCCTAACCTGCGGATTTACAATCAAGTCCACGTAGCGCATGCGGTAACGCTGTTCGGGGTCGGTGAAAGCGTCGTACACCACGCCGTCTTTCTCTTTCACTATTGGCAGCACGCGCAGCGACTTGCTCAGCACTGTGAAAGTCTTTACATGGATGCTTATTTCGCCCATCTGTGTGGTGAACACGTAGCCCGTTACGCCCACAATGTCGCCGATGTCGGTAAGACGTTTGAACACAGTGTTGTACAGGGCTTTGTCCTCGTCGGGACAAATTTCGTCGCGTTTTATGTACAGCTGTATGCGGCCGTAGCTGTCCTGCAGCTCCACAAACGATGCGGCGCCCATTATTCGGCGGCTCATTATTCGTCCGGCGATGCTAACGTTCTGAAAAAGAGTGTTGTCGGCGGGGTACTGTTCGAGTATTTCCGACGATTTCACGTTCACCTCGTAAAGGTCGGCGGGATAGGGGTTTATGCCGAGCTTGCGGAGCTCGTTCAAGGAGTTTCTGCGTATCTGTTCCTGTTCGCTGAGTTCTAATGCCATAAAATGTCTATTTATCGCGGTATGCGGATTGTTGCGCATATCGTTGGTTAACAATGTTTTAATATGCCGCACCCATAAAAGTGCTTTTCTGCAAAGGTACGTTTTTTTTGGTAAAAAAGCAAAGGGTGCCAGCCAAAAAGAAAAAAGGCGCGAGTCCGGATTTGAACGCACGCCATAGTCCTATGGATTGATAACGGGTTACTGTTTCTCCATTGTGTTTGTTACATATTTTTCCTTGAGGCTACGCATCTGGTTGTCGAGCTGCATTTTTTTCACTTCGAGCTGATGTTCAACAATCATGTCGTATTCGCATTTTTTCGACTTGAAAAGTTTTAGCGACACAACAAACAGTTCGAGACACAGAAGCACCACAAACAGAATGCAGTAGAACACTATGGAAATCCAGCTTTCGCTTATTACTCGTAGCGATGCTTTTAGCTCTTCAAGGAAGCCTGTTTTTTTGTTTTTTATTCGTTTATCAACGGCTTTGTCGATATCAACAAATTCCAGCACACGTATAGTGGAGTCCAACGTAACAATTCTTGATTCGTTTGCTCTGGCCCGCTCAGCCACAGGATTTGGAACTTTTGTTCTTTGGTAGATAGACCTAACTCTTGTTTCCCCAGTTTCAGGATCATTATATCTTTCAGTTGTAACATCAGTTCTTTCAATGAACGGAGTTTGCTGATATTCGTTCCAAAGAGTATCTGTTTGCAATTTCAATTTGTTTTGCTGTTTTTGGAGATCTTGTATTTTTGTATTGTTCTCAGACTTTAATTTGGCTCTTTCATCTTTTCGGATGGCCTCAACTAAGTCGTTTTTGAATATAATCTGGTCGAAAATAAAAGCTCCGAGAATTGCCATGCATACGGCAAGTACAAGCCTGAACGCATATATGCCGCGACTGCCGAGATGAAGTATGATGATCCTCTCCACAAAGTAAACAATGAGAGCGAAAGCGAAACCTGCCAACAATCGTCCCCAAACAGATGACACACCTATGTATCGCTGAGAGAAAACATATCCTATCACAAACCATAGAATCATTATTATCAATATGGCACAAGTGTATATTTTTAGCAAACGGTGCGATGCCTCGCCACACTGTTTCAGTAGGTTGTAGTCCCAGCCAATAAAATGGCAGAGCCGTTTTTCTATCCAAATTCCAAGTTTGCTCATGTCTATTCAATATTGGTGTTTAATGTTTGCATTGCTCTTTTGGCCACTCCATAGGAAAAGCCTCGTTTATACGATTCGGTCATGCTTCGCAGCTCGGCCGCATCCTGCTGAAAACGTCTTTCCAGTTCGTCGAGTTTTTGGATGTGCTCTTTGCAGGTGTCGATGTGGGCGGTAAGAGCGTTCATTGTGCCTCCCAGTCCGAACTGGTTAAGATTGTCTATTTGAGCCTCGCTATCGCGAATCATCTTGTTGTATTTCAAGCGTGTCATATCGAATCTGCGAACCAGCCCCTGACGGATAATATCTACTTTTTGAGTCATATATGATATGTCGGGGTTGTTTAAAGCATCTTTTATGCCCTCTTCTTCCCAATCTTTCTCCATGTAGATGTAAACACCATCTATTGGCATGCCCATCGAATAGATTACCGTCCTTGTCTGCGATGTTGGCATTGGTTTCATGGTTGTTTCGTCCGCCTCCGAAGTCTCCCCATTGGGGTCCGTTGTGTCAATGAAATCATCTTCCTGCACCGTGGTTCTGGTGTCGGTTGGGTCGGTTGCTTGTGTTGAGCCTGTTGTTATAGTGGTGTCGTCCACTTCTTTGTTTCGGTTAAATCCAAACATAATGTTACTTGTTTTTAATTGTAAATATTGGTACTTTATATTTTGCTTGACCTTGTTGGTGACATTTTTTGCATATTGTAATCAAGTATTTGTCATCGTAGTTCCAAGGAACATATTTCCGTCCGTCTGGCGATAGGTGGTATTGTTTGTGATGAACAGTGAGTTCATCCCTGCTGCCGCAAATCACACACCTGTACTCATCGCGTGCTAATATCCGTTGTCGTTTTAATCGCCAACGTTTATCCCAGAGCAATGCTCCGTAAGAACCATGTATTGTTGTTTCTTTGTCCATTTGCAATTGTAATTGGTTAAATCTGCTGATTATGCATAAAAAAAGCGCGGTACTTTTTTGTCGTTATTGGTTATTCTGAGGCCTTCGACAACCCAAACACTCCAATTACAACGTTCAAGTCCACGCTTAATGCGAGGATTGCGTTGCTTTGGTCTGGAGTGTTTTTCTGTAAAAGTGTCGAAGTTTTCAGAATTGCCAGACAAGCTACGTAGCTTTTATTATATGTTTTTTATTTCAATCTGTTCTTTGTATAATCTGTTTTGTTTGTACTTTAATTATGTTTCTGTTATGTCGCAAATACGCCCTCCGTCTCTGGTCTTATCTCTCATAAATCAGTATTTTGTCACGGTTTGCGCTTTCTGCCGCGTATGGGCGTAGTGTTCCTTCTACTACCAGATTCACTTTTCTGCCAAGTTTTTCGGAAAGTTCCTCATTCATGGTGCCCAATGTGAGTAATAAATGGTGTGCCGGAGTAGTCGGGCTCAAACAATATGTCAATGTCGCTGTTGCCATGTTGCTCACCACGCGCAAACGAGCCAAACACCCATGCCTTGAGCACTGGCTGAGTGGAAAAATAAGCTCTGATAGTGTTCACAATTGCGCGTTCCATATTCTATAGCTGTACTACCTTATTTATATAATTTATTAAAGTGTTGGTTGTTAAACTGTTGTTTTTGCAAATGATGTGGCGTCCAACTTTGCAGTTGGATAGCATTTTTTTTGCAATTATCAAAAACAAAAAAACGCCATATTACGCACCATAACCATGGCATGCCACACCGCTTTTCCATATAAGGGCGTTCCATACTCAAAAAAAATGCCTTTCCATAACAGCCTAATACACAACTGGTTTTATTCTTTAACAAAAAATATTTATCGTTTTTCGATAAAAAATTTGCCTATTTCAAAAAAAGGTTGTAACTTTGCAAAATCAAAAATTACACCAATGGCAAAACCGAACAAACACCTGCGCCACCTGCAAATACTCTACGCCACGCTGCTTGGCGTGCTGCTATTGTGTGTGGCATTGTTTGTAACCAAAGTGATTTGGTCCGACGAGTATTACGCTTTCGACAAGCTTACCGAGCGTTTTGCCAAGGACAAGTCGGTGGCTGATTTTGTAACGGTAACCGACATCAACCTCAAAGGCAGCTCCACCGTCCACGACTTTGTGCTGACCAACTCCGCCGACAGCTCGTTGGCCATAAGCGTGCACCCCAACCGTATCGATGCGGCTGTGGCCACTTCCGACCCCGAACGCCTCTCGTCGCCGCTTGTTACCGCAACCATAGTACTGCAGTTTGCCACAGTGCTTCTGCTGCTTGTGATATTTGTCTTTATTTTCATCGAGTTGCGTACCCTTTACAAGGCCATCAAGCAGGGCAAAATTTTCCAGCGCCGGAGCATACGTTGCCTTTACGTCATTGCCATATCGCTGATACTGATGTCATTGTGTGTTGATTTTGCCCAATATTTCGAACGTCAGTATGTGGCTGCACTGCTGCAAGGCACTGGCATCAAAGTGGCTTCGGGGTTCAACATACATTTTGTGCGACTGCTTTTCGGTATTGTGATACTGTTTGTGGCCGAGATACTAAAAATTGGCTTCCAGATGCAGGAAGAACAGGATTTAACCATCTAACACACAGTGGAATATGGCAATTGTAGTGAATTTGGATGTTATGATGGCACGGCGCAAGATGTCGCTCACCGAGCTTGCCGAGCGGGTGGACATCACCCCCGCCAACCTGTCGATACTAAAAACCGGCAAAGCCAAGGCCATACGCTTCTCCACCCTCGAGAGCATCTGCCAGGCACTGCAGTGCCAGCCGGGCGACATTCTCGAATTCAACAGCGAAACTGACAAATAAAAACCAAATAAAACAATAACAATAAAAACTTTACCTCAATGAAAAAATCGTTTTTACTTGCCCTCCTGCTGACTTTCGTCTTCAGCGGCACATCTTTCGCCCAGCCGGGAGCCATAGGCGGCGGCTCGAAAGAGAAAAAAACCGACCTCAACGCTACCGTCCACTTGGACAAGAAAGTGCGTTACGGCAAACTCGACAACGGATTTACCTACTACATCCGCAACAACAAAAAGCCCGAAAAGATGATCCAGTTCCGACTGGTGTCCAACGCCGGCTCCATCATGGAACGCGACGACCAGCAGGGCCTCGCACACTTCTGCGAGCACATGGCTTTCAACGGTATCAAGGGCTATCCCCACAACACCATGATTCAGAAACTGCAGGAAAACGGCGTGGAGTTCGGACGCGACATCAACGCCTACACCAGCTTCGACCAAACGGTGTACTACGTGAACATGCCTGCCGACAAACCCGAAATGGTTAAAATGGGTATCGAAATACTCGACGGCTGGGCCGGCAACATCCTCTTCGACGAAAAAGAGATTGAGAGCGAACGCGGCGTTATCCACGAAGAGTGGCGCGGTGGCGTAGGACACGGCGACCGTCTGCGCAAAAAAACATGGCCCATCATGCTCAAAGGCTCACGCTATGCCGAACGTCTCCCCATCGGTAAAGAGGAAGTTATAATGAACTTCAAACGCCAGAGCATTGTGGATTTCTTCAACGACTGGTACCGCCCCGACCTGCAGGCCATAGTTATTGTAGGCGACATGGAAGGTTTTGAATACGACGGACTTAAAGGCGACAAAGCCATGGAAAAGAAGGTGAAAGACGTTTTCAGCAGCCACAAATTCCTTGGCAAAGAGCCCAAACTGCCACGCCTGAGCTACGAAATACCCGACAACAAAGAACCCCTTGTGGCCATTGCCACCGACAAGGAAGCCACCAGCACCACCCTCGAAATATTCTGGAAACACAAAAAAGGCCCCAAAGGCACCGTTGGAGCCTATCGCTCGATGCTCGTGCAGCGCCTTATCGGAATGATGATAAACGAACGTTTCAGCGAAATAACTCAAAAACCCACCGCACCCATGATGATGGCCAGCGGCGGATACAGCGGTTTCCTCGGACGTGAGATAGACGTGTTCGAAGTGGGTGCCGTGCCCAAAGACGGACGCATAGCCGAAACCACCGAACTTCTCCTCAAAGTCATGAAACAGATAGACGAACACGGTTTTCTCGAAGCCGAACTCGAACGCCAGAAAGAGGAACTTATATCGCAATACACCAAAATGGCCAAAGAGGAGAACAAAACCCAGACCAACTCCTTCGCCGACGAATACACCAACCATTACCTCGACAACGAACCCTGCCCCGGCATCCGTCAGGAATACCGCTATGCCAAAGAGTTTGTGCCCGAAGTTACCCTTGAGGAATGTAACAACCTCGTGAAATCGTGGATTACCGACGAAAACATCGTTTATTACCTCACCGCTCCCGAAAAAGACGGTGTGAAAGTGCCCACCGAAAAAGAGGTGCTCAACATGCTGAAGAAAAGCAAGGACGTGAAAACCGAACCTTGGGTTGACAATTTCAACAGCGAACCCCTTTTCAACGAAGCTGTGGCCAGCGTAACCCCCATACAGACCGCCAGCAACAGCACCCTCGGCTACACCGAATATACCTGCCCCAACGGCGTGCGTTTTGTGGTGAAAAAAACCGACCTCAAAGCCGATGAAATCCTCATCAGCTCGTTCTCGCTGGGCGGCACATCGCTCTACGGCGACGCCGACTATTACCAAGCCGACAACGCAGCATCCTTCATCGACGCTGCCGGCATTGGCGAGTTCAGCTCCACCCAGCTCAGCAAAAAACTCAAAGGCATGAACCTCTCCATCAGCCCCAGCATTGGCGGCAACACACAAGGTTTCTCCGGCAACTGCTCGCCCAAGGACCTCGAAACCACCCTGCAGCTCATCAACCTGTACTACACCGCTCCGCGTAAGGACAAAGAGTCGTACGACCGCGAGATAGAAAACACCATCCAACAGTTGAAATTCGTGCGCGACAACCCGCAGTTCGTATTCATCGACAAATACATAAAAACAGCCTACCCCAACAGCAAACGCATGATTCTGTACCCCACCGAGGAGCAGGTGCGCAGCCTCGACCTCGACCGCATGTACCAAATCTACAAAGAGCGTTTCGCCTACGCCAACAACCAAGTGTTCTTCTTTGTGGGCAACGTCAGCGACAGCAACATAGCCATGATTGCCAACTATCTCAACCATCTGCCCACCATCCCCGCCGTTACCAAAAACTATGCTATCGACCGCAAGCAGAACTTTGCCAAAGGTATCGTTCATGCCGAAGCCATCAAAGGTGTGGAACGTCAGGGTATGTTCATCATCCAAGGACAGACCGAGGTTGACAACAGCGAGCTCGACCTCCAGACACGTATCGCCATAAAGGAATTCAGCGACGCGTTGGCCATAACCACCCTCGAAATTATCCGCGAGAAAAACGGCGACGCCTACAGCCCCAACGCTAACGTTCAGTGCAGCCCGTCAATAACCGGCGACGGCACCGTGGCTTGGCAGTTTGTGATACAGTGCGACCCCGAAAAAATACAGAAAATCGAAAAAGACTGCATAGCCATACTCAAACAGTATATGAAGAAAGGCTGCGACGCCAAGACTCTCGGCAAAGTGCAGGAACAGATGATGGTGCAACACGACAAAAGCATACAGAACAACAGCTACTGGCTGAACCATATCAGCGGCAGCTACATGTATGGCGAAAGCCGCGACGAATATGTTACCGACTACAACACCATGGTGAAGAACGTTACCTCCGACGACATCAAAGCTTTAGCCAACAAGTTCATCAACCTGAACAACTACATCAGCGTAAGCCTCCGTCCCGAAAAAGTAGAAAACTGAGCCATTAAAAACTTTTTTCTATTGCAACAGGCGGCTCGTAGAGCCGCCTGTCTTGTTTTTTGTAACATTCAGTAAATGAATGGAAAAGAATCACTCATCACCAATTACCTTTATCTTGGTGATTCCCCCTTTTTTCCCGGCTTGGTAAAGCGCCGGAGGCGCATCGGGGCGGAGTATGTCGATAAACAGCGGCAGTCCTATGATGAACCGCTCGCAGCGGAATGTGGTGCCCGGTGTCAGCTTGGAGTTTTCCGACTCCAGCACTTCAAAAGTACTGCCGCCTTTGTGGAGGGCCAAAAGCCGCCGGTTGGGGTTCCATCGTATTTCCACTTGTTGGCCAGTTTGCAGGTTGGCGGCACGCAGGGTTTGCTGTGCCACAAAGTTGGAGGTCTCGCGTTCGGTTTGTCCGCAGTGGTCGGATAGGAAAGTGTTCCAGTCGGTGAAACCCGCATAGCGACACAGCACGTCGAGTGTGGCGGTGCGCAGCTCGTGAGGCGAGTCTATGTAGTTCCAGATACGTTTCAGGGTGGTGGTGCCTATGCCGGGCGGCACGCTGTCGAGCAGGCGGCTGTGCAGCTCCTCGAAATCGCGGCTCGTTTTCAGCGGATGGCCAGTCAATTGTTCGATAATTATCTTAAGTTCAGTTATTTGTGCGTCCATCTTGGGATGTTTTTGTTTGGCAAAGATAACGAAATTATCACTTCTGCCAAGTCCAAATAAGGTCTAAATTTTTCCTGCAGTTTTTAAAAACCCGTTTTTCGCAAAAAAAAAACAGTATCTTTGCAACGATGGAAAAAGAGTCTGACAGCATTTCGGAATTTGCCAACACGCTGGTTTTCAATTGGTCGGAGCCAGAGCGCACCTTGCTGGCCGGGCGCGGATTTTGCCGTGTGGCCAAAGTGCGCCGCAATGGCCGATGGGAGGTGCTGAAAGGTCTTAAACCCGAACTGTGCGCCGACATTCTGTATGTGTCGCTTCTGCGCAAGGAACACTCCATTGCCACGCGCCTCAATTACCCCAACATTGTGCAGACCTACGGAATGGTGGACGACGAGGAGCTTGGCTTGTGCATTGCCATGGAGTATGTCGATGGGCGCTCGCTGGCCGATTTCCTTGCCGAAAAACCATCGCGGCATTTGCGTTTGAGGGTGGCGCACCAGCTGCTTTCGGCCATGCAGTATTTTCACTCAATGCAGGTGGTGCACCGCGACCTCAAGCCGTCAAATATCCTCGTAACCCGCAACGGCGACAATGTGAAGCTGATAGACTTCGGCCTTGCCGACACCGACGACTATGCCGTGCTGAAAGGCCCGGCCTACACCCGAGCCTACGCCGCACCCGAACAGATGCAACCCGGAAAGTCAGTTGACGCACGTGCCGACATCTACGCTTTCGGGGTGTTGCTGAAAGAGCTTTTCCCGCACCGCTATCGCCACGTGGCACGGTGTTGCACCAAAGCCGAACCGCAAAAGCGTTACCCCTCGGCAAAGACTGTGGCAGCGGCAATGCGCATGGCCGACAAAGTGAGAGTTTCGGTGGTGGTGGCGTTGATGGCCGCTGTTTTGGTGGCAGGAGTCTGGTTTTTTGCCAATTCAAAGCCTTACTACGCAACCGATACAGAGTTGTTCGCATACGATGCCCTTTTCGACGCGCCTTTTCCCGACTGGGTGGAAAATACAGCCAAGCGTTTCCCCGACCTTAAGCCCAACCAATACGTGGGCGTGTCCACCTTTACCGATGTGTCGTTTCCGCTTTCCGACAAAACCGCGCTGTGCGTGTATATTTTCGACGATACCGACGGCCAAGGCATGTATTGCCAGGCGCTGATTATGGATACCAAGAGCGGCAAACGAATAAGATACGGCAAAAACCCCGTTGTCAACGACCTGAAACAGGACCTTCTGCCAGAGTACGACATAAGCTGCGTGTGGAAATACTGCAACAACAAGGACGAGGTTTACAGCCTTTTTGTGCGAGTGGTGGAACGTTGCCGCCAACTGATGGGACGGTGATTGTGGCGGAGCCTTTTGCGCAGGCCTTAGCCAAAAATGTTCTTTTCCGGGTTTGTGTATATGGCTAATTGCTAACCTGTTGCAATTTGGACTTTATTTCGACCTGCCGTGAGTGGCGGGATTGGAGTATTTTTGCAGATGTAAAATAAAGTTTAATTTAAACAAAAAGATTATGTACACTTTAAATTTTCCGAACGGAATGAGCCAGACTTACGCATCAGTAAGCGACCTGACAAAAGCCGCACGTGATATGGGCGGTATGGCAAAGATTGTTAATGGCAAGACCTACGTTTTTGTGCCAAAAAAGTAGCAGCAGAAAAAGTGCTGGAAATAAAGCCGGCACTTTTTGTGTATGCACACTCGAATGACCAAATGATTAACAGTTTTTTAATTTATAGAAGCCCACTAATATGAAAAATATGAAAAAAAAGAATTGTTGCCCAAACATTTGGATGAATGATGGGAAGGGAGACCAAATCCTGCTCGGTGATTTTTTGCGGTTCAACGGCATTTTAGGAAACGATCCTACAAAAACCGAAGATCTCGACAATATGATTGAGCGTCTGACAGTTTTCAAGGAATATGGGGAATATCTGAAAAATGAAAAAAACAGTTTTGGTATTCTGACAATCGGCCATACAAGAATGTGTTTGTCTGTTATTGTTCCGAGCAAAGTAAGTGAATTTCAGACTGGTGAGGTGCCAAATATCGGGTATAGAGATGTGGATTTTGTTTCCGTCGGCGATGAATGCCACAAGACCGATTGTGTTGAGAAAAGAAATACAGATGAACATCCCACAAGTGGAAAAATAACGGACAGGGTGGCGGCCGAGATAGCCATTGGCGATTATTGCCGCGAGGTGAAAGAGAAACTCGGCAAGACACCTGTTTCCAAACTGCTTGTTATTGTTCCGGCCGATTTCACCGCAGAAGACTTGGATGTGTTGCGTGGTGCGGTTCAAAAATCAGGTGCCAAAGACATCCGTTTCATCTACCGACCTTTGGCAGAAGCCCTCTGTATGGGTTGCGATATTTATAAGCCATACGCCAAGATGATAGTCCATTTCGGAAAAGACGTTACCGAAATATCGGTCATAGCGTTGGGCGGGATAGTGGTATCCAGAACCGTTCCGGTGTCGGTTAATACTTTTGCCGAGGATATGTGCGATTACATACGTGGCAAATTTAATGTGCAGATTGACGTTGAAACGGCCAGAAACCGTTTGCTAACAAACCATTGGTCTTTCCCCACCGGCAAAAGCCGTAATAGAAAGGTGAAATATTCTGTTGAAGGAATTGCCGAAAGTTTCGAATTGTCGTATGTCGATGTGTCCAAGGCTTTGGGCAAATCTCTGAATAAGATAGAAGAAACTGTAACGGAAGTGCTTGATGTTCTGCCCCCCGAATTGCTGGGCGATTTGGCAATCGGAAAGGTGGTGTCATGGCTTAGACGCAAGGAGAAGGAGGCTTCGTCGCTCAAAGAAACCGCAGATAGCTGGGTGTTTTTTGGCTTGGATGAAGACATATATTTTAAAAAAGATGAGCAGATAACGGTTACCGGTGAATGGCCTTTTGCACCCGCTTTGAAAGAACGTGTGGGCGAAACGTTGGCGCGGTATTTTCAAAAGATTTTGCCGAAAGAGAAAGATATGATCAAAGAATTGAAAAGAAATCTTAGTAAAATCGTGGTGGACGAAACTGAAGGTTTGCGAAGTCCTTCCCAGGCGTTCGATATGCCGCTCATGCTTTTCGACCGTTTCGACGATATATTGATAAAATAAAGGTAACATAAAAAATAAAAAAGTGGATCAAACACAACAAAAACAATCGTTGGCCATAGTGCTGTGCGACGACCACAGCCACGGGCAGTTGGAGAAAATTCTGAAGGAGCGATGTGCCGCCAAAACCGTGGCCGTGCACAACTGCTGGCAGGCTGTGCTGCCTGACGGTGATGTCCAACCCGCTGTTACCCACTGCGTTGCGGTGATGGTGATGTCGGCTCTGCGTGCGGAAACGATGGCCCAAGCTGTGAGAGGCATTAAAACGCTGCTTGCCCACGGTTGCAAAGCGGGCATGGTGCTGGTGGAGCCTTTTGATTTCGAGGAAGCCGGCAAGGCGCTCGAAACCCGTCTGTTGGAACAACTCAAGGGCAGTACGCTCGACTTTGTGGATACTCGCAAAATGGATGACTACGCCAAAGCCGGCGGCCAGTCCCAAGCCTTTGCCGAGTTTTTCGACGCTGTTTACTCCGACATAGCAGCCACCACCCAAAAAGCCGTGGCTGACAACTGGAATTAAAAAAAACGCAACTTTGTAATGTCAATCTGACAAAACTGCTTTGTGGAGAAAAAAGGCGATGCTTGACAAAGTGGTTGGTATTTATTGAAGAAGCCTAGTTCTTTAAATTTCTTTAAATTATGATGAAAACAGTAGATTTTTTTGATGCTGAAATTAAAAAAGCATATGGGAAAAATTCAGTCGTTGATGGGATTACAGATATGTCCCGTTATAAGAAAGCGGATCCCAAAATATTATGGATATTAAAAGAAGCAAATAATTCACATACGAGTAATCCAAATGAAAACCAACGAGATTTTCACACTGATGTTACTAGTTATCCAAAGTGGAAATTGACTTTCAAGCGTATAATATCTTGTTCTTATGGTATAATTTATAAGAACAAAGAGTTGAATGTTGATGAGAATGCATGCATAAATGGTGTTAATGTGATGCTCGATATCGCACTAATTAATGTGAACAAATGTGGAGGAAATTCTCGATCAAATAATTCTAGTATTTCTGCGAAATATAATGAGTACAAAGATGTTATATTGGAACAGATTAAGCAAATAAATCCCGATGTTATTATTAATTGTAGCGAAGTTTTGAGTTTAACCAGTGATTTGCAAGATCGATTCGTGTTGAGCGAGGAAATAAAAAAAAGAAACGCAAACGCTAAAGTTTATTATAACAATGAAAAACTTCTTATAGATTATTGCCATCCGAATGCAACAAAAGATAATCAAGGAGGATTAACGGATGAAAGATATTATGAGGTAATTGTTGGCACTTATAAAAAATGGAAAGAGATGACATCAATTAAATAGTTTTTTTAGATACTTAAAGGCTGGCTCCGCCAGCCTTTTTTGCCACCATACACATATTAGTCCTTTTCCTTGTTCTCCAATGTTCCCACTAACCAATCTACAAAATCCAGCTAATCTATCGAGCCGCAGGCGAGCAGAAGAAAAATCCGTGTTCAAAAGACCATTTTAGGCAGCTCAAAAAACTGGAAAATGTGACAAACCGACGGCAACGCGGAAAAAGTTGTAAATTCTGCCCTTGAATTTTAGAAAAAGTTGTAATTTTAACCCTCCAAAAATTGGAAAAAGTTGTGAAAATTAGCCTCGAAAATTAGAAAAAGTTGTAAAATACACCCCCTAAAAACTGGAAAAAGTTGTGAAAATTAGTGTTTATTTTAGGAAAAAGTTGTATCTTTGCATTTCGTAAACATAAAGGAATATGCTTAATAGGAGAATACAAACAGCACTGAAAGAGTGGTTTAGCTCAACGATGGACAAGATTTTAATCATTGACGGAGCACGCCAGGTTGGCAAGTCGTTCATTATCCGCCACGAGGGTAAGGCTTTTTTCCGGAATTTTGTCGAAGTCAATATGATAGAGGACCGCGACGGGGCACGTATCTTTGCAGATGTAAAAGGGGTGGAGGACTTTTATGTGCGGCTCAGTTCTTTTGCAGGACGTCGCTTGGGAACAAAAAAGGACACTCTTGTGTTTTTGGACGAGATACAGGCTTATCCTCAGATGCTGACCTTGTTGAAATTTCTCTGTGATGACGGACGTTTCAGCTATATTGCAAGCGGCTCGTTGTTGGGCGTTACTCTGCACAAAACACTCTCTGTTCCCGGTGGTAGAATCGAGGCTAGACGCATGCATCCGTTGGATTTCGAGGAGTTTCTCTGGGCCAACGGAGTAGGGGATGATGTTGTGGCATACATGCGCAGCCAATATGAGAAAGGCGAAGGGCTTGGCGAAGGTCTGCACCGTCGTATCTTGGAGTTATACAAGACATTTCTGCTTGTCGGAGGACTGCCGCAGGCCGTAAATGCTTATATTGAAACACAAAACATACATCGTGTACGCAAAGTCCACGAAGAGGTGTACAACCTCTACAAAGAGGATTCCTCGCAGTACAGCATGGCTGAGAAGCTGAAAATCAGACGAATCTACGATCTTATACCCTCTAATATGGAAAATCGGAAAAAACGGCTGCATTTCAACGACATCGAGGACAAAAAAGGCAAGGCAGCCCGCGACTACGAGGACGAAATCGAGTATCTCATAAGCGCAGGTATCGCTCTCGATGTGCGGGCTATTTCTAATCCCGTGTTCCCGCTTATAGCTTCGGCACACAAAAATCTGCTCAAACTGTATATGAACGATGTGGGTCTGCTTTCGCACATCCTCTTTCGAAACAATGTAACAGCCGTTAAGGACGACCACCTAAGTGTGAACCTTGGGGCTTTGTACGAAACGGCAGTAGCCACGGAACTTCTGGCACATGGGCATCCGCTCTTTTACTACGACAACAAGAAAAAAGGGGAGGTGGATTTTATGATAGACGACTACGACACGCTTTCGATTCTTCCCATTGAAGTGAAGTCGGGCAAAGATTACACTATCCACAAATCTCTCGACCGTTTTGTCTCCAACCCCGACTATAATGTCAAACACGCTGTAGTGCTCTCCAATGATGTGAATGTCAAGCACCAAAGCCCTACTTCATATTTGCCTATTTATTATAGCATGTTTTTGTAAACAAACGGATGACAATCGGATGGCAAAATTGCATGTTTTTTTGTTTCCGCAAAATTTATTTTGCAAAATATTATTGTTTCCGCAAAATATGAATTAAAACGTCCTGTACCACCGTTTTGAAAAAAAACTATTGTGGAGAGACTATTAAGCGGAAAACTTTTTTTGAAAGCTCTAAAACCGATAAAAAAGTTGCGTGTTGATTACCTCCTTTTGGGCTTAGCCTCTGCTCCGCCTATTTTATGCCCTAACCGCTACACTTTTCCTTTCGCAAACCAGCATAAACAAAGGTGTTTTTGTTATTACATATTTTATGTAACATATTTTGTGTAACATATTTTGTATAATCAAAAAATAATTTGTATATTTGCAGTTGGATTTAATACTTGTTGTTATGGATAACCCATTTATTATCAGGACTTACGAAAGTAAAGAGCTGTTTTGCGACCGCGAAGAGGAACTACGTCTGTTGATGGGCAACTGCACCAGTCGTCGCGACACAACGCTTATTTCTCAACGTCGCATCGGCAAGACTGGACTCATTTTACGTCTGTACGACGAGTTGAAGGACGCCCGCCCCGATATTCATACAATTTATGTGGACATCTTTGCCTCGCAGAATCTCGACGACTTTATCCGCATGCTCGCCGAGGCTGCAATGCGAGTTTTTCCGCAGAAAACCACCATCGGCGAAAAACTGCTTGTGTTCATCAAGGCGTTGCGCCCTCAGCTGTCGTTCGACACAATAACTGGTGAGCCGCAACTGCAGATTTCTTATCAGACAGCGCAGGAAAAGGAATATACTTTGCGCAGCCTGTTCGATTTTCTAGACAGCCAGCAAACGCCCATCGTAATGGCCATAGACGAATTCCAGCAGATTAGGGAGTATCCCGAAACCAACTTGGAGGCTTTGCTACGGACATACATCCAGCAGACACACAACATAACCTTTATTTTCTGCGGAAGTAAAAAGCACATAATGACCGATATCTTTACCAACGCACGAAAGCCGTTTTATGCCAGTACTGCTTTCTTGAATCTTGGCAAAATACCGACGGACATATATAAGACCTTTATTACCAGCCTTTTCGCAAAAGGTCGGCGACAGATCGAAGACGAGGCTCTGGATTTTGTGCTCGATTGGACACGCTGTCACACTTTCTACACCCAGCAGCTTTGTCATACTATTTACGAAAACGGCAGCGCACTTGTCAATATCATCGAGGCGAAAGCCGCCTGTGCAAAGCTTTTACAGCAGGGAGATGCTTTTTATCTGCAGTACCGCCAAATGCTTACCGAAAAGCAGTGGAAATTCCTTGTTGCTGTTGCCAAGGAGGGGGCGGTGCGACAGGTAACCTCCAGCGTTTTTTTGCAGCGACATAATCTCGGGACACCATCGTCGGCCCGTCAGCAAGCCGAAGCCCTTTGCGAGAAAGGCCTTTTGGATACCGAAGCCACTCTCGACTACGTCGAATACTCCGTGAGCGATGTGTTTTTCTCCCACTGGCTGGAAAGACTGTAGGGGAGGCAATTTGCGATTAAAAAAAAGTGAGCGAAGCTGAGCAAGGATAGCCCCCCGCTCTTTATCAGTGTTCACAGATCACAGTTCACTAAACAGGGTGCCGACAGCGAGAAGAAGCTAAAAGCTCCGTATTCCGAATTGTCATGAATTCTTTTGTGCCATCACTCTGGCAATACGTGCTATCTCTGTGCGCAGGCTCTCGGGCTTGAGCACCTCCATAGTCTCGCCATGATGCAGAATCTCCTGCACAAAGTCGAACGACGGGCGCAGGTAATAGCTGAACACCGTGTGGTCCATGGTGCGTTCCACCTCTTTCTGCGAGTGGTGCAGGGGTAGCGACCGCAGATATTTGGCCTGGAAGTCGTCCACCTTCAGGTATATCATTTCCGGTTCCGTTTTGTGGTCGCTGATAATGCCGAAACATGTGCTGAAAAACTCCTCGGCGTCGAAATCATCCGGAGGGGTGAAGTCGGTGAACTCCTCGTCGATATTGCTCATACGGTCGAGGGCGTAGGTCTTGAGCGGGCCGTCGCCGTATTTGGCCAGCAGGTACCAGCGCCGTTTGAAAATCTTTAGCGCGTATGGCTCCACGTTGTACAGCGTCGATTCCTTGTTGCTGTCCATCCAAAAGGGTTTGTAGGTGAATGTCAGCGTTTTGCCGTTGTCCATGGCCTCCAGTATGTCCGTAAAGTTTTCGCGTCCCGACGGCACTTCTTCCAGCAGTATGCGCTTTTTCAGGGGTTCTTTCACGTCGGTGGAGCAGCTCAGCGAAAGGGCGTCAAGCAGCCAGCTTTTAAATCCCGAATTGTCGTTCAGGTCGGTGCTGTTGCTTATATAGTATCTGTTCAGGTTTTTGCCTTTGATACATTTTATTTCGATGCCGAAAAGGTCGTAAACCGCATTGATATGGTTGTGGAACGTGCGTTTGGCGTATTCCGTGGCGTCCTTTTCGAGCCATTTCGAGGCGATGTCGTTGAAAGTTATCCCTTGCCTGCCAGCTTTATGCACTATGGTTATAAGCCATATGTATTTATTAATCAGATTTTTAGTCACAATTGTGATGGTTTTTGTTTGTGATGCAAATATACAAATTACGTGTGAAATTTTGTTGCACAGCTAAAAAAGTTGAAAATTGTAATTTTTTAGTTGTCAGTTTGTGGTTGCCAGTTGTCAGTTTGCAGTTGAAAGATGCGGGGGGGCGACAAGCTCACCCACCGCTCGGTGCCTGAGTCAGTCGAAGGCACTCCTTTACTCCTTCACAACTTAACATCTTCACTTATTAATACCTTGACCTTCAGACAGACAAAAAAGGACCACAGAAGTGCTTTGTGCCGGAAGACGGCTGTTGTAATTTCGCACCGAAAAGCGGAGTGAAAAAACGTCGGATTTCGACAATCAAAACCTAAAAAGATACTAATAGCTATTTGTAATAAATTGTAGAACAATGTTTTGTGTAAGTGTGCAATGTTTTTTCACACTCGGTTTTTAATTTTGCATCGTAATGCTTAAAACATATAATGAGATGAAAAAAGAAGGAAACATTTTGAAGACAGTGAGTTACCTCGCCATGCAGATGGAGAACCCCGAAACCTACCTCATCAACGCTATCCTGCCCGGCACTCTGTCGGAGCAAGAGAAAAGAGAGTATCGCCGTGGCCGTTATGTGGACGACGATGACGAAAAAAAAACTTTCACCGCTAAGACCATGACGGAGGTTGTGAATAAAAATGTGTATCTATCGAAGTATCTGGGAGTTACCCAGTTGCAGTCGACACTTTTGCGTTAGCGTTAGCAAAATCTTCTTTTTTGGGGGGAGGGGTATATGGCTAATTGCCAAACCGTTGCAATTTGGACTTTATTTAGACCTGCGCTGAGTGGCGGGATTTGTGTATTTTTGCAGGCGTAATTGGATGATGCCGCCACTCCTATATCATTTAATACAAAGGAATTGGCAACAAGTATCCAAAGCTGCGAATAATATGAAAAACATAAAAAAACAAAAAAAAATGCGTCGGTGTCAGAAAATATTCGTATCTTTGCAACGAGTTTACAAAGTTGGTAAACTATGGCAAAACGCATATTGGATAAGCTCCTTTAGTGGAAAATCGCCAGTTTTCGACCAAACAGAAGGAGGGATACCGACGCTTTTTGCCTGCATGTGCAATTGTTGCATCCATGCAGGCATAAGACATTTTCCGGACTCCCCGTTTCTGTTAAGGTCTCTGGCGATACCGCTGCTAAAACGGACTCCATCTATGGCTTATGCCTTGTTTTATTTTAGTTTGATATTTTAAAATGCTGAAAATTATGAAATTAAATAGAGAAAGAAAAAATAGTGTGCAGAAAGTTTTTTTATCGGTTGTGTTGTTTGTCGCACTGACAATGCCAAATACGACAATGGCACAAAACAGCCGTGAATATATCCGTAAAACGATAAGTCAAAAAGGACAATGCAGGAATGTCGCTATTACAAATTTTGGCGGCAGCGTTATGCTTTACGGGAAAAACGGATATGCATACAAAGACATATCACCGCTTTTAGCTTCAAAAATCAAGAATTTAGCAACGGAGAGAAAATATATAGACGACATTCAACTAACTAATACAGGCTCATGGATTATTTTGGCAGAAGATGTTGTGTGGTATGATATTCCTGCTGGTCTTGAGAAACAACTCAAAAATTTTTACAATTTAGGGGAGAAAATCACGGCTGTGACCCTTAATGATTATGGAGAATGGATTGTTGTCGGGACAAAAGAAATAGCAGCATCTTCTTATAAATATATAAACTGGCTGAAAGACGGGATCTCTTCTTATGGCAATTTGCGGACTGTTCATATGACCGATGACGCTATTGTTGCTGTTTTTGAAAGGGGGTTCAAGTATGGAGGAGAAACGCCCCAGTCTCTCATAAAAGCAATAAAGGAGGCGGATTTTGAAGTTTACAAAGTCAAATTTGTTGGAAAATCGTGGTTTATAGCAAGTAAAAATGGCAAATGCAAATACTATATGTAAAACATATTTCAAAGTGTAATATAACCTATTAAAACACAAAATCATGGATATTATTAATTGCCCTTATTGTGGCCAGCAAATCAGTAGCATGGCTCCAAAATGTCCAAAATGCGGGAATATCACAAATATTGCTCAAAATCAGAGTAGCGTGAGTGACGATACAACACAAAACGCAACAAAAGTTATTAATAACCTAAAATTCGCAAGTTGAAAAAAAAGGACATGTTGGCGGAAAAGTTGTGATAAAGCACTTGATATATCCAGATAATTTACTAAGAAAACAGCAAAATACGTCTTTTGCGAGCACAACTCCCCCCACCCAAACAAATAGGGAAAGGCGGGAAAAGCCAAAAAAACAGCCGCTCATAACCGCAGGCAGTCGTATGGCTTGTCGGTGTAGAGCCGCAACCACATCTGACCGCCCTTCACCACCCACTTGAAAGGCACAGTCATGAAATTACGCACCACCCTCTTCATTCTCGACGTTTCGGCAATGTTTGAAC